>Ga0302315_10000391_pt1 | contig 50357 bp, 42 predicted proteins | sample III_Palsa_N3_1_FD_200532 | JGI IMG/M metagenome (GOLD analysis project Ga0302315, IMG submission 200532) | Peat permafrost microbial communities from Stordalen Mire near Abisko, Sweden - III_Palsa_N3_1 | ecosystem: Environmental > Terrestrial > Soil > Palsa > Peat permafrost | place: Sweden...
GCCTACAACTTTTAATGCAGGAGGAAGTGTGGTTTTAAATGCCAATACCGGGACAGGTATAACCTATCAGTGGAGTAACAGTGGAACAGCTATTAGCGGGGCAACACAAGCAAGCTATACTGCCACTACTGCGGGAACTTATACAGTTAGCGAAATAGGCTTAGCTTGTGCTTCTGCTACTTCTTCGGGAGTTGTAGTTACTGTCAGAAATGTATCGGTAACTATCACTAGTCCGACTACTAATACTACTACTTCCGGCAATGTTACATTAACTGCAACAGCAACAGCAAACGGATCCACAATAACACAAGTTGCTTTTTATGCCAACGGAACCCTTGTAGGTACGGCGACAACCAGCCCTTATACAATTACCTGGACTAACCCTGTTGGTGGTAGTTACCATATTATTGCTATTGCTACAGACGCAAAAGCAGAGGTTGATACATCAGCTGCGATAACGCTTTCAATAATACCGCCGGTATTTAATACTGCTACTGCGCCTACAATTGATGGTAATGTTGACCCTCTATGGAACAATTACCAAGCCTATGCTCTTAATAATGTTATTATTGGTACAGTAAGCAGTCCTACGTATTTATCCGCAAATTGGAAAGCGACTTGGGATGCGAATAATTTTTATGTGCTAGTTACAGTACAAGATGATGTACTGGTAAATAATAATCAAGGGTCGTCCACTTTTTATAATGACGATGGAATAGAAATCTATTTTGATTTTGGAAATACCAAAACTACCTCTTACGCCGCTAATCAGTTCCAGTATGCATTCAGGTGGAACGACACCAGTGTTTATGAGTTTCAGCGTGGAGCTACTAAGGGAGTAAAGATGAAGCAAACCAGCCAGGGAATTACCCCGGGATGTACAAACAATTGCGCGGCCGTGGGTTATACCATTGAAGTTTCTATTCCTTGGACTACGTTAACAGCTACCAAAGCTCCTGCTATTGGCTCTTTGGAAGGTTTTGATGTTGCGGTAAACGACGATGATACAGGTGTACGAAACGCTAAAATAGCCTGGAATATGACTACTGACGCAGATTATCAGGATCCTGCTGATTTTGGCACTGTTATTATGGAAGGCGCGCCTTGTACACTCCCAACAGCAGCTATAACTCCTGCTACTACTGCTACATATTGTACAGGCAGTAGCGTAACCCTTGCTGGCAATACCGGAACAGGTTTTACCTATCAATGGTATGAGGGCGTTACCCCTATTAGCGGAGCAACCTCACAAACCTATGCTGCAAGCGCTGCCGCTTCCTATATACTTGCTGTTAAAAATAATACTGGTTGCACTGGTACTTCTTTACCTACAGCAGTTACAGCAACTGCTCTACCAGCTGCAACTATTACCCCTGTAACAACTACAACATTCTGCGCAGGCGCAAGCGTAGTATTAAATGCTAATACCGGAACAGGCTTAACTTATCAGTGGGATAATAGCGGTGTAGCTATAAACGGAGCAACGCTTGCAAGTTACACCGCCACCGCTACGGGAAGCTATACTGTTACAGTTAAAAACAGTAATAATTGCTCTGCTACTTCTGCCCCTGCAGCTGTAACTGTTTATCCTCTGCCTACTGCTGCCATTACTCCTGCTACTACAGCATCGTTCTGTACGGGCGGAAGTGTATTATTAAGCGCTAATACCGGAACAGGGTTGACTTACCAGTGGTATAGTGGGGGAACACCTATAACAGGAGCTACTTCTGCAAACTATACAGCAACAACTGCAGCTACTTATACTGTAACGGTAACTAATACTAATAACTGTTCTGCAACTTCAACAGGAACAGCAGTAACCATAAATGCTTTGCCAACAGCAACAATTACACCCGCTACAACAACAACCTTTTGTCTAGGTGGAAGCGTAGTGTTAAATGCGAATACAGGAACTGGGCTAACTTACCAATGGAATTTGGGTGGTACAGCTATAAGCGGAGCTACAAATTCAGCCCTTACTGCAAGCGTTGCAGGTACATATACAGTAACGGTAACCAATGCAAATAACTGTTCGGCTACCTCTACTGGGGCAGTAGTAACAGTAGAGGCATTGCCCACAGCTGCAATTACTGCGGCTACTACAACAACGTTTTGTACCGGAGGCAGCGTAGTGTTAAATGCTAATACAGGCGCTGGCTTAACTTATCAGTGGAATAGTGCAGGAACGCCAATTAGCGGCGCTACATTAGTAAACTATACAGCTACTACAACAGGAAGCTATACTGTTACGGTAAAGAATAGCAATAACTGCTCTGCAACATCAACAGCAACTATTGTTACAGTAAACACATTGCCAGCAGCTACAATTACCCCTGCTTCTTCAGCTTCATTTTGTACAGGCGGTAGTGTTGTATTAAATGCTAATACAGGAGCAGGCCTTACCTATCAATGGAATGTTGGGGGTACGGCGATCGGCGGAGCCACTTCGGCAAGCTATGCTGCCAGCGCCATAGGAACTTATACAGTAGCGGTGACCAATGCAAACAACTGCTCATATACTTCCCCAACAACCACAGTAACCGCCAATCCTTTGCCAACAGCTACAATAACTGCCGCTACCAGTACAACCTTCTGCCCAGGCGGTAGCGTGGTATTAAACGCCAATACTGGCGCAGGCTTAATTTACCAATGGAGCAATAGCGGAACAACCATAAGTGGGGCAACCCTGGCAAGCTATACAGCAAGTACATCGGGCACATATACCGTTGCAGTAACAAATTCAAATAATTGCTCAACTACATCTACTGGAACAACCGTAACAGTAGAAGCTTTGCCAACGGCAATTATTACTCCTGCAAGTTCAACCACGCTTTGTACGGGTGGAACAGTGGTATTGAATGCTAATGCCGGAACAGGACTTACTTATCAATGGAGCGATGGAGGGGTTGCCATTAGCGGAGCGACAACATCAGCCTATACAGCTAATGCCACAGGTTCTTATACTGTAACAGTAACAAACGCCAACAATTGTACAGCTACTTCTACAGGGACAGGAGTAACAGTAAACTCTTCTCCAACAGCAACTATTACTCCTGCTACTACCACAACATTTTGTTCAGGAGGTAGCGTAGTGTTAAATGCCAACTCAGGCACAGGCTTAACGTATCAATGGAGTAACGGCGCCAATCCAATTAGTGGGGCTACTGCGTCAAGTTATATGGCAACCGCAACGGGGTCTTACACTGTTTCTGTTAGCTTTGCCAATAATTGCTCTGCCTCTTCTACCGGAACTAATGTTGTAGTAAATGCAATTCCTGCGCCCCCTACAGTTACCAGTCCGGTTACCTATTGCCAGGGGACAACTGCAACTGCGCTAACGGCAACAGGTTCATCATTGCTCTGGTATTCTTTGCCATCAACCGGAGCAGGAAGTTCTGCGGCGCCAGTTCCAAGCACAACTAGCGCTGGGGCTTCGGGTTATTATGTATCTCAAACAGTTAATTCTTGCGAAAGCCCAAGAGCTACTATAATAGTAAATATAAACTCTCAACCTACTGCAATTATTACACCGGCAAGTGCTACCGCATTATGTACAGGGGGTAGCGTGGTATTAAACGCTAATACAGGAACTGGATTAACGTATCAGTGGAGTAATGGCGGTACACCAATAAGCGGAGCCACTTCATCAAGTTATACCGCGAGCGTTGCAGGCGCTTATACTGTAACAGAAATCAATACTAATAATTGTTCGGCTGCCTCGCCAGGCACAACAGTAACTGTAAGCGCATTACCAACAGCTACAATAATTCCAGCTTCAGCCACTACATTTTGTGCAGGAAGTAGTGTAGTATTAAATGCAAATTCAGGTACAGGGCTAACGTACCAATGGAGCAATGGCGCAACTATAATAAGCGGGGCTACTTCGGCAAGTTATATTGCAACTACAGCAGGCTTATACTCGGTAACAGTGGTAAATGCAAATAACTGTTCGGCTACTTCATCAGGAACTACAATTACAGTAAATTCTGTACCTGTAGCCCCAATAGTTGCAAGCCCTGTTACTTATTGTCAGTCAGCTTCTGCAACAGCTCTTACAGCCACAGGAACTTCATTGCTTTGGTACACGGCGCCTTCAGGTGGTGGAACAGGAAGCCCTACAGCTCCAATTCCCGTAACTTCTACTGCCGGAACTTCAAATTACTATGTGTCTCAAACTGTTAATACCTGCGAAAGCCCAAGAGCTACTATTAGTGTAATTATAAATGCACAACCGCCTGCAACTATTACTCCTGCTACTTCCACCATGTTATGTTCAGGAGGTAGCGTTGTATTAAATGCCAATACAGGCGCAGGCATAACGTATCAATGGAGTAATAATGGAACAATAATAAACGGAGCAACCACATCAAGTTATACCACAGGCTCTGTAGGTACTTATACTGTAACCGAAACTAATGTTAATAATTGCTCTGCTACTTCTCCTGTTACCACAGTAACGGTAAACGCATTACCGGCAGCGCTGGTAACTCCTGCATCAACTACAACATTTTGCTCAGGGGGTAGCGTAGCGTTAAATGCAAATTCAGGAACAGGGCTAACCTACCAATGGAATAATGGAGGGATTGCAATAACCGGAGCTACTGCTTCAGGTTATACTGCGATAACAGGAGGCTCTTATGCAGTAACAGTAACTAATGCTAACAATTGCTCTGCAACCTCAACACCTACCGCTGTAACTGTTAACGCTTTGCCTGTATCTACTATTATGGCGGCTACCGCTACAACAATTTGTGCCGGAAGCAGTGTGGTATTAAATGCAAATACGGACACCGGTATAAATTTCCAGTGGAATAATGGAGGGATTGCAATAACTGGAGCTACTGTTTCAAGCTATACCGCTTCAGCAGGGGGCAGTTATACCGTAACAATTACAAACAGTAATTTATGTTCAACCACATCTTCAGGAACAATAGTTACAGTAGATACGCCGCCTACTACAGCAAATGCAGGTACTGCTCAGCATATTACTTCAGCGAATACAGTTTTGGCGGCAAATGCCCCTTCCTCTGGTACAGGTAACTGGAGTGTTATTTCCGGGACAGGAACATTTGCAAACAGCTCCTCTCCAACGACCAGCGTTACCGGGTTAAGCGCCGGGGCTAACGTATTTGAATGGACTATAACTAGCGGGCCTTGCGGGTCTTCTGTAAGTACTGTTACAATAAGCGTGGGAATAGCTCCTGTTGTACAAACCATTTCGGGCCTTTCTAAAGTTATTAGTAACCAGAAAGGCGTTACTTACGCTGTTACTTCAAACGCTGGTTCTACCTATCATTGGTCTTTGCCTCCTGGGGCTGCAATTACTTCGGCTAATTCTGATAGTAGCCAGATTACCATAAATTTTGGCTCCAGTGGAGGAAATATTTCGGTTACAGAAACTAATGCCTATGGCAGCGCCATATCATCTTTGGCTGTAACAGTTGGAAACACGCCAACACCGGAACCAATAAGCGGCCCACTTGCTGTTGTATATGGGGCCACAGGCATAACTTATTCAGTGTCTCCTATTAGTGGCTATACCTACCATTGGAACTTACCCACAGGAGTTATAATTACCTCTGCGTCTTCGGATAGCAACCAGGTAACAGTAAGTTTTGGTAATAGCGGAGGTACAGTAGCAGTCGAAGAAACTAATACTTATGGTAATGCTACTTCCTCAATACAGGTAGCAGTTGGCGCCGCGCCTCCTAAGCAAACTATATCCGGGCCAACTATTGTTTTAGCTGGCACAACAGGCGTTACCTATGCAGTTACCCCAAGTTCTGGGTCAACTTTTAAATGGACATTACCTCCAGGGGCTGTTATTGCGTCTATTTCAGCAGACAGTAGCCAAATTACTATTAACTTCGGAAGTACAGGTGGTAATGTATCGGTAACACAAACCAATTCATTTGGAAGCGCTACCTCATCCTTACCTGTAAATGTTGGTACGGCGCCAGTTCCTCAAAATATTTCCGGGCTTAAGTTTGTTACTCCAAATGAGACAGGCGTAACCTATTCTGTTACTTCCGTTGCCGGTGTAAAGAATCAGTGGATATTGCCTCCTGGGGCTGTAATTACCTCGGCCAATTCAGATAGTAGTCAAATAACAGTTTCTTACGGAACCAGCGGAGGAAGCATTTCTATTAATCAAACCAATTCATTTGGCAGCACCACTTCTTCGTTGGCCATAAGCGTTGGTAATGCTCCGCCGCCTCAAACTATTACCGGGCCTGTATCGGTTGCTTCCGGAACAACCGGAGTGGCATATTCTATAGCGCCTGGCACAGGCGTAAACACTAGCTGGATATTGCCTCCGGGAGCTACTATTTCTGCTACAAATTCTGATACTACAGAAATTGTTGTTTCGTTTGGCAGTATAGGCGGAAATATATCCGTTACTCAAACTAATGCTTATGGAAGCACTATATCTTCTTTGGCAGTAAAGGTCGGAAACATTCCACCTCAGCAAATAATAACAGGCTTATCTTCCGTTACTCCTGGAGATTCCGGCATCACATATTCTGTAGCTTCTCATGCAGGCTATACTTATCAGTGGTCGTTGCCTCCCGGGGCTAAAATAACTTCAGCTAATGGGGACAGTAGTGAGATTACTGTAACGTTTGGAACTACTTCAGGTAATGTATCTGTAACCGAAACAAATTCATTTGGCAGTACCACAAATATATTACCAGTAACTATTGGACAGGCAACAGCAGTGATTGCGGCCAAGGCCGGAGATAGTTATGAAGTCTATCCAAATCCATTCCCGGAAAAGACAACAATAGTGGTTACCAGCGTAAATAATGATAAGGTTACTTTAACGATAATGAACGTTCAAGGAATAACCTGTTATACTTCATCGGACTATTATACCAATCAGCAAATTGTAATTGGGGATCAACTCGCATCAGGCGGAATTTATTTTGTGCAACTTTCTTATGGGGATGTTGTAAAAGTGATAAAGGTGATAAAAGTTGACTAAATTCTAATTTAGTAGCATATTTGAATAGGGCATTAAACATTTATTTAATGCCCTATTTATTTTGATGAGGTTTATAATTCTTGCCCTGATATTAATTAAATCAACCCTCTCATTGGGCAGCGATACCCTTGTTCTTACCAATCGCGATTACAATGTTGTTAATCCCCTTTTTTTTCAGGCGCTAAACTATTATAAAGATAGCTCAGGAAGCTTAGTGTTAAAGGACGTAGCTGATAAAAAGTTTATCCCAATAGATAAATATTATTCTGAGAAGTTTGAACAAAAAGCAACTTACTGGTTTAAGGTCATTATTCGTAATGAAGATGAAAGCCAAAAGCTCTGGTATCTTGAGGCATTAGACCCACACATAGAATATATTAAAGTTTATGAGATTGCTAATGAAGATACTTTAGCGTTTACACCTACTGGATTTAAAACAAAATACAGCACTCGCCCATCCGGCCATAAGAATTTTGTTTTTCCAATAAAATTTTATGAATCAAAAACATATACTATTTATTTCTCTTTCAAGAATAATTATCAGCCTTCGTTAAGTATTTTTTTGCGTCCTGTAAAACGGTTTATAGACTATGCGTTGAGCGAGTATTATTTACTTGGTATTTTTTATGGCATACTACTAATCATGGCTGTTTACAATATTTTCATTTTTTTCTCAACACAAGAAAAAGTTTACCTGTTGTATGTATGCTACGTAGTATGTTATTGCCTTAATTCTTTAACAGAAGACGGGCTGGGGTTTCAGTTTCTTTGGCCCGATTATCCTTGGATAAACTCATTGCTTCAACTTTATTGCCCTTTATTACTTATAGTTTCTTTAGTATTTTATTCAAAGGCGTTTCTTTCCTTAGAGCAAAGCCAGAAAAGATTAAACATAGGGCTTACGCTAAGTCTTATTTTGTATGGGGTTATGTTCCTCATTAATAACTTTATCGTTCCTATTACCTTCATACGCTTTTTTTACCTTCTTCCTTTTGGACTAATTTTTGTATCCGCTATAAGGGCGATACGAAAAGGCAATCGCGCCGCGCCTTATTTTTTGTTGGGCTCGTCATTTTTGGTCATTTCATTTACTATTGCAGCATTACGTATCGCCGATCTTGTCCCTACCACTTTGCATACGGTTTATATCCTAAATTATGGTTTTCTGCTGGATGTAGTATTTTTCTCTTATGCCCTTGCCCAGCGGTTAAAAATAGAAAAAGAGGAAAAGAGCAGGGTAGACGGCCAATTAATTAATCAGCTACGGGAGAATGAAAAACTTAAGGATTCATTAAATAAAGAGCTTGAAATAAAAGTACAAGAGCGGACAGCAGAACTTGGCAATGCCATGCAAGAGCTTAAATACAAAAACGATTATATTGAAAAGCTAAACAAACTGCTGGAACAAGATAATAAAGCCCTTAGCCAGGATATAAAAGACATTACAAAGGCCAGGTTAATGCTTAAAGACCTAACTTTTGAAGAATTTAAAAAGATATATCCCGATGAAGAATCCTGTTTAAAATACCTGGCAGAGATTAAATGGTCAAAATCATATACCTGCAAAAAGTGCGGCAATAAAAATTCATCGCAAGGCAAAACGCCTTTTTCCAAACGCTGTACAAAGTGCGGGTATGATGAATCCGTAACTTCTTTTACGCTTTTTCACAATTCTAAAATACCTATAACTACTTCTTTCTACCTGGTTTACCTTGTGCTTGCTCATAAAAATATTTCATCGCACGAGCTTTCAGATAAATTGGGGTTAAGGCAAAAGACCTGCTGGGCCTTCAAAAAGAAAATTGTGGAAGCTATGGAGGAGAGCAAGTCCCCTAAATTGACCTCAAAAGAGTGGGGATACATATTCTACCATTAACGCATACTATTTTTTGAATTTTTTAAAGAATTTTTATGAGAAATTAAGGCTTGGTTTAATCCGCTTACAAGCTTTTTTACGTACATAAGTAAGGTTCAATCAAAATAATATAAGGCTTTAAGGTTGCGCTTTAACCGCCTCGGTTAAAAATATAATATTTTGAAATAGAGCCTATTATGAAAACAGTCCATTGCTTTTACCGGATAATCTATCGAAATTTGTAGGTATAGTCCAATATAAAATAGAATTAATTTAAGTATATAAATCAAATTATGAAATACATCTTCTTAACAATTAGCTTGTTGATTTCTTTATCAGGCGTAAAAGCGCAAACAGGATTGACTGATCCTTTAACCAGCATAGCGGGATGGACTGCTGGCACAGGCTATACCCTTTCTGAAGCCACCGATGGAACGGAAATGAAAGTGGTTTGCACCACAGTTGGAACGAGTTATCAAATATTCCAATACAATTTCACTTCTACTCCGTTAAACCTTGCCGGTTTTCCTTATTTACAAATTAAAGTAAGAAACTCTGGTACTTCTAATGTACAACTCAGAATAGACCTTCAGGATGCTACCGGAAACGTTACCAATACCAGCCCTATTAGCTATATTTTGCCAGGCAATAATGCTTATACAACCTATAACTTCGACTATACCGGCAGGTTCACCCAAACGTATCCTGCTACGGCTACAGTAAACTCCGCGGCAATAACCAATGTTAACATTTACATTAATCCGGGCGGCTCTACCGGCTATTCCGGCACAATTTATTTCGATAGCCTAAGCATAGGTTCCGATGCAAATATTCCTGCTCCGCCAAAGGGTATAAAATTGAATCAAATTGGTTTTTATCCAAATCAGAATAAAATAGCCATAGCTGTTGAAACTACTAAAGATAGTTTTTACCTGGTGTCTTCTACTAAGCTCGATACGTTATTCAGAGGGCTTCTTGATACAGGAAGTACCAGCAAATGGGTCTATTCAGGAGAATCGACTCAGATAGCTGATTTTACGGCATACGATTCTGTGGGAGGAACTTATTACATTACTACAGATTCAATATACTCCTACCCTTTTGCCATAGCTCCTCAGGTGCATAACGGGGTGGCTAAAGGGCTTCTTAAATCGTTTTACTACAATAGGGCCTCTATGGCTATAGTAAGTCCCTGGGGAGAAACCTGGACCCGCGCCGAAGGGCTTGCGGACAATGTAGTTTATATAGACGCTACAGCCGCCACTGCGGATAGGCCTACGGGCACAGTAATATCCTCTCCTAAAGGATGGTTCGATGCAGGCGACTATAACAAATATGTAGTAAATGCAGGTATTACAACTTATAGCCTTCTTTCCTTATACGAACACTTCCCAACCTATTTTGATACGCTTAATACAGATATTCCTGAAAGCAATAATGGTATTCCGGATGTTCTGGATGAGGCCTTATGGGAAATACGATGGTTGTTTACCGCACAGGACACAAATAATGGAGGGGTTTACCATAAAATAACAGACCCGACATTTGATGCATTAACCACCTTACCAAGTCAGGACAACCAGAAAAGATATGCCGTCTACATGGGTACTGCTGCTACGCTGGACTTTACGGCAGTTATGGCGCAAGCTTACCGCATATTTTCCGATTCGGCCAGCTTCCCGAATGCACATAACCAGCCTTTGGCAGACTCCTGCTTAAAGGCGGCTATAAAGGCATACAATTGGGCAAAGGCAAATCCTGCCGTAACAGTAACTGCTAACCCTAGTAATATTACTACAGGGGTATATGGCGATGGTACGCTTACAGACGAGTTGGCATGGGCCAGAATGGAGCTATATGCCGCGCTACGCATGGATTCTTTATTTGTGAAATCAGAAATTAATTCTCCTGCTCCGTCCTACTCAGTTCCGGGTTGGCAAACCGTTAATTCTTTGGGATTAATGACGTTACTTAATTACAGGCATAGGCTTAACACTAGTGGTTACGCTGACACGACTACTATGAAAAGCTTGTTCAATAATAGCGTTGCCAATGTTTGCCTTAACTCTTATAACACCTCTGCATACAAAGTAGCCATGGGAATAACCAGCGGGGATTTTGACTGGGGAAGCAATGCCAATGCAGGTAATGAGGGGATGATATTATTAGAAGCCTATAGATTATCAGGAAACAAACAGTTTTTTGATGCGGCGCTTAGTAACCTGGATTACGTGCTGGGAAGAAATGGAACCTTTTACTGCTTTATTACAGGCTTTGGAAGCAATCCCCCGAAAAATCCTCAACATCGCACATCTGATGCGCTGATGGCTTTACATGGAGGAGCTCCGGTTCCCGGCTTGGTAGTAGGCGGGGCAAACCCTGGCCAGCAAGACGACTGCCCGGGCTATACCTCTTCTTATCCTGCATCCTCTTACCTGGATACGCAGTGCAGTTATTCTACTAATGAACCTGCTATCAACTATACTGCCGCTGTTACCTACCTGGCGGCAGGTATAGAAGCTATTTTGGCTGGGGCCAGCTATACGCCGGCTTATACTCCTCCCCCTTCAAGCGTTGTTACAGGAATAATATCTACGGTAGTATCAACTCCTATAGTAAATCTTTTTCCTAACCCGGCAAAAGGGCAGGTTACAGTAGAATTTACTGCAAACGGAACAGCGCAACTTGTAGTAGTGGACATGACAGGAAGGATTGTAGTGAATGAAAATGTAAGTGGAAATGGAGTTGTAGATGTTCCGTTAGATATTACAGCGCTTAACAAAGGTATATATGTGGTTTCCATAACAACAGCACAGGGTACCATAACCAAAAAACTGGTAGTACAATAGCTTTACTGTACCTTTTCTTTAATAAAGAAAGCTCTTAGAAATAGGAGCTTTTCTTTTTTATATTTCAAAATATCACTTCTCCCATGCTTATTATTAGTGTAGTATAACCCATATAAATAGTATATAATAGTATTAATAATATACATAAATGCACCCATCTCTTAACCCGCTGTCTCACTACAACCAAATGCAGAATAATGAAAGTAAAATTTATAAATTCTATTTTTGTGCTACAATTAGTTTTGTAGCGCTTTAAACCAAAGCGCCTATATTTTTGTTCTAATACTAGTAACCCCTCTTCAGGCCTTTGTGCCAGTTGGCACAGCAAAATCTTCAAAAACGGAGCAAATAATACAAGCCCTTCAAAAATAACTGAGAAGTTAACAGAGAATAACAGGAAAATTAACAGGCGATAACAGAGGGAAAATTTTTTACTATGTAATATTTCAACTCAACTAGTAGTTTTTTAGGTAGCACAAACTCCCCGATATTATGTCGCTATTTAATAATTTGCATCTAAAATCATTTACCTGTTTTTTTAATGAACCAGTCTATAATTATATACTACATATTACTGCGCCGCTTAGGCGCTTCGTTTTATAAAACCGGTAAGCTGGCCGCTAACATGCTGGCTTTTCGCCAAAAGCAACCAAAGTTTTACGATCTGCGTTATGCAAACATAATCAGAAAGAGAGATATGTTTAAGCAAAGGAGTAGCGAGCCCGAACTAATGGACGACCTGGACTTTAAGGGCGAAGTTATGGATAGGACATTACAAGACCTTAAGAAAACAAATAAATGGCTAGGGGGAGACAATATAACGCTGGAAGAAGTAAAAGAAGTTATAAATAGTAATAAAGAGATGTCGTTTTCTATTGTAGATGTGGGCTGCGGAGGGGGTGACACGCTTAGGTTATTGGCAGACTATGGGCGAAAAAATAAAATAAGGCTTGAGTTAAAAGGCATAGACGCCAATGCTTACATTATTGATTATGCAAAAAAGAACACAGCAGAATATTCCGAAATAAGTTACCTGCAGGCCAATGTTTTTTCTGAGGACTTTAAAAAGCAAAAGTTTGATATTATAAGCTGCTCACTGTTTTGCCACCATTTTGAAGATGATGAGCTGGTTTCGCTTTTGGTACAGCTAAAAAAACAGGCAAGGCTGGCAGTAGTTATTAACGACTTGCACCGCCATTGGTTGGCTTATTATTCTATAACCTTGCTTTCAAAGTTGTTTTCAAAATCGTATATGTTTAAATACGATTCCAGGCTATCGGTATTAAAAGCGTTTAAGAAAAAAGAGTTGGTGGTTATTTTAGAAAAAGCAGGTTATAGCCGGTTTACAATTAAATGGGAATGGGCTTTTCGCTTTAAAATTATTGCATGGAGCTAATAGGTTAGCTATAGCTTATTTCCTGATTACCGGATTATCAGTAAATAGGATTTTAACTATAATGAAGCAAATTATTGAAGATATTAATACAAGTAACATAGGCGATCTATTTATTATTTATTCGCTTATGTTCTAAAATGTAACCTTAATTTTTTAGGTAGTTTTTGTTTTTTTTAAATATTACACCTAATTTTGCAAGCTCTAAAGTCAATTCACTTGTTTAGTGGTTGATTTATAAAGAAGAGGGGAGAGAAAAGGCTCTGTGAACCTCTAGCAACCAACCTGCATAGGTAAGGTGCTAAATCCTGGCCTGGCATAGCCGGCAACTATAAATTGATTACTATGAAGCTTTACACCTTATACGCCTTAGTACATTTGCTCAAAGGCAAAACTTTATCATTTTTGTTCAATATTCCTTGCTGTTGGATTTGTTGTAGCTGCCCTGGTATTAATTAAGGACTATTGAAAAACTAAAGTGAAAAATAAACTATTTACATACAATCAATCAGTTAAGCTGGAATCTGGCGAAAGCCTTCCTGCTCTTCAAATAGCGTACTCAACCTTAGGAGAGCTAAATGCCTCTAAGGATAATGTAATATGGGTATGCCATGCATTAACGGCCAATTCCGAAGTGGCTGTTTGGTGGGACGGCCTTATTGGGGAAGGTAAATTTTATAATCCGGCGGAACATTTTATTGTTTGCGCCAACATTATAGGTTCATGTTATGGAACCAGCGGCCCTACGGAGATTAATCCTATAACAGGGAAGCTTTATTACCTGTCATTTCCCCTGTTTACTATAAGAGATATGGTGACTGCCCACGAACTTTTACGGGAACACCTGGGAATAACAAGTATACATACCTGTATAGGTGGTTCTTTGGGAGGGCAGCAGGCAATGGAATGGGCTATAGCCAAACCCCAGCTTATTGAAAATCTTATACTACTGGCTACTAATGCTGCGCATTCTCCCTGGGGAATAGCCTTCAACGAATCGCAGCGTATGGCCATTGCTGCAGACCCTACCTGGAGGCATGAGAGCCTGGATGCCGGGCAACAGGGCATGAAGGCTGCCAGAGCGATAGCGTTATTATCTTACCGTAATTATGATACCTATAGCCATTCTCAGGCAGAAACAGACATAGAAAAAACAGATGATTTTAGAGCATCGTCCTACCAAAACTACCAGGGCGAGAAACTGGTAAAACGGTTCAATTGCCACTCCTATTGGTATTTATCTAAAGCTATGGATGGCCACAATGTAGGCCGGGGTAGGGGAGGAATAGAAAAAGCCCTGGAACTTATACGCGCTAAAACGCTTGTAATTGGCATTAGAACAGATATTCTTTTCCCGGTGTTGGAACAAGTATTTCTTGCTGAAAACATACCCGGAGCCATATACAGTCAGATTGATTCGTTATTTGGGCACGATGGGTTTCTGATAGAAACATCGCAAATAACCGAAAGCATTACAAGTTTTTATGCTTCCCGACGTAAGAAAGTTAAAACCTCTTTTTAACTTAGTAATTGATTATTAAAAATTTAGGGAATCATTTCAGAAACCTAAGGCAGGTCTATTCGTAGGTCACAGTAGCTTTTAGTGCCAATAAAATAATCTCTTTACAAAAGCTTAAAGTAAAAAAGTTTTTTTATTGTGCTCAATTTTACAATTTTACAAAATGAGGACTGCTACCCATTTTTTAATATTAATTCTTTTACCTCTTTGTTCCTGTAACATAAATCCTAACCAGCAAATAACGCCCAACTGGAACACAAACCTGCTGGGGCCGCTGGTAAAAACCTCCCTTACGTTGGACAATTTTAGCGAGCTGGAAAAACAGAATATACACGCCACGCAGATTATATACATGAACGAAGTATCAAGTAGCTATATTTCGGGATTTGCCGCCCCTGCCGTTACCAATGTGCCTCTTGGGCCATTTACCCTTAACCTTACAAATGCATTTACACAAGCCACTTTCGACTCTGGCCAGTTTTATTTTGTGGTTACGAATGGTTTCCCGATAGATGCCAAAAAGGGAACAATAATTAAATTTACTCAAAACGGAGTTCTTTTTACTCAGGATACGCTCAAATCCGATCTTAAAATGGATAGTACCTATACCCTACCTGTAATAAACCTGGCAGGTAAAACGCTATTATCAGAGATGACCTTGAATGTTACCTTTTCTTCCGACGGTAGTAATGGAATGCCAGTTACCTTTACTTCTAGTAATTATTTCAAAGTCGAAGTGTTTTTGAGCGGCGTCCAATTACATTCTGCAACAGTATTGCCCCAGAATACTTTTCATATAGACGATACCACTAATTTCCAGATTTCGGGAGATGTTATTAGAGCAAATGCAGTATCGGGTAATTTCATCTCTCACTTTGGCAACGGACTTCCGCTGTCGTTTAATGTTCAGGCCTATTTCCTGGATGAAAACAAAAAACTTATCGATTCGCTTTTCATTAAGCCCACTACATTGGCTTCCGCCGAACTAAATAATTGTATTAATTATACCGTTGGCAAAACATTGGACACCATTCCATACAATTCTCAAAAACAAGCTATCATTAATGACACCCGTTTTGTCTGGCTGTCTTTCACTATCCAGTCCCACGGAAGTTGTCCCTCTCTTATTATAACAGAATACGATACGCTGGCGGTGCAAATAGTAGGCGACCTTACACTTAATATCACCAATTAATGAAAAAACTTTTTTTCATATTTTTTGTATTGTACACCTATGCAAGTCAGGCTCAGAATAACCTGGGAGCGCTATATAGCAACCCTACCAGTATAAGCGCCGCAAGGTACTTCCCTTCCATGTTCGACCTGGGGCAGCGCAAAGTGCAAATTAGCCCACTTAATACCTATTTGTGGATGGGCAACACCACCTATGACTACAAGACGCTTACTACTATTTACAACAGCGGCACAATTAACGACAGCGATGTAAATACCCTGTTAGCCAAACTCAAAAAAAACAATATGTTGGGTGCCGGGGCCGAAATACAATGGCTGGCGGTGGCTTTTCAGCTTAAGGTAGCAAAAGGAAAAAAAGACCTGACCTTTGGTTTCTCTATAGAAGACAAGGCAGCTGTTAATTTTGCTTATAGCGACAATGCCGTTAGACTGGCATTTCAGGGCAATAAGCAATTTGCAGGGCAAACCATTAAACTTACTCCGTTAGCCTTAAATGCAAGTTACCTGCGGGAATATGTGGCTACGGCTGCGCTTCCTATCTTTGGTAATTCAGATGGTTTTGGATTAAGGGCTGGCGTAAGATTTAAAATTATTGACGGAATAAGTTCTGTATATATGCCCCATACCAACACGGCCAGCCTTTATACCGCCACTGACGGAACTTATCTGACAACTAATTACAATTACCAGTTATATACCGCAGGGATAAATAATTTTTCGCCGGTAAAGTATAGCGGCAGTGGGTTGGGGTTAGATTTGGGGCTTACCTTTGCAGCTAATAAAAACTTTAGCGTATCTACCAGTTTGCTGGATATTGGGGCGGTGCGGTACACCCAAAATACGGCAAGTTATTCCCGGCAGGGCAACGTAACCTACCAGGGGCTTGTAATTAGTAATATATTTGGCGATAACCAAAACAATACCGACACGGCAAGCGGATTGTTTAAACCCACTACTACTAAAAATAAAGGGTACACCATGCCTTTAAGCACCCGCTTTTGCATGCAGGCGGAATACAAACGTTTGCCACTGACAGTAAAGGCAGAGAATATTCCCCCGAAGTTTTTTACATTACCTACATACAGGGCCTTAACAACTTGCCGGGGGCCACTACAGTTCCGTTTATTAGCGCAGGCTACCGGCACGAGTTTAAACACATGTTCCAGGGCGGGTTTTCGGCTGCTTACGGAGGTTATAACAAACTTGCTTTAGGTACTTTTGTCGCCCTTAATATTAACCGCAAAATTAACTTTGCCGTTTTCTCAGATAATCTTACTGCTTTCCTTTTCCCCGGCTATGGCACAGGGGTATCGGTAGGCTCTAACTTTACGCTATCCTTTTAATAACATAATTATTTACAGATTTTTAAAGGCTACTGACATACTGTTGTCAGTAGCTGCCATTAAGTTTGAATGATAAAACTTAAAACACTTAAAAATATGGAAACTACAAAAACACTTCAAATCACAACAAAAACTGTTAAACCTAAAACCTACTTGTGCCATACCCAAAAAACTACCCTGGCTAAAATGATGGACACCGCCGGAGAATTAGTAGATGCGCTTTACGAAGAGGTTTGGCAACAGAAGTTAGAAAAGGACGGGGTAATAGAATTTATTTACCTGGACTTCAAACCAAACGATCCATTTATCCTTAAAATTGCTATGCCTGTAAAAGCTGGCGCAACTATTACCAGCAATAGGTTTAAGCTGGAAGAAACCGGTGAGTTCAAATGCGTTTCATATACCTATAAGGGAGATGTTTCGAAGATTGGCGAGGTGTATGAGGGCTTATATGGAACCTTGCTTGGGCAAGGCTATAAACCTACCAACCAGGTAAGGGAAGTGTACGAAAAATTTGTTAGTTTAGATTCTCCCGAAAACAGTACCGAAATACAAATAGGGATAATGTAAACTAATGAACAGGGTTGACCGCTTATATGCGATAGTAACTGTACTGCAAAGCAAACGGGTGGTAAGGGCAGAAGACCTTGCCGCTCGTTTTAACATAAGTATACGCACCGTTTACCGCGACATACGCGCATTGGAAGAGGGCGGAATCCCTATAGGCGCAGAAGCGGGCATAGGTTATTTTCTTACAGAAGGTTTTCATTTACCGCCGGTTATGTTTACACACCAGGAAGCCCGGGCATTGCTGCTGGCCGGCAAGCTGCTCGAAAAACAAACGGATTTATCTACCATGGAGTATTTTACCAGCGCTATTACCACAGTGCGCGCTGTGCTGGATACAGAAAAGAAAGACGAGCTGGAAGGCCTTGAGCAAAAGATATTGGTGAACCCTTTCCCTTCTGCAAAGCCATCTGTGGGCGACTTACGACTAGACGAAGTAAAGGAAGCTTTGGCAAATAACTATGTCATTAAGTTAAACTACTATGCCTTTGGTACGGGAGAAGCTACCGAACGTGAGGTTGAACCGATAGGAATATGTTACTACTACAGCAGCTGGCATTTGATAGCCTATTGCCGACTTAGAAAAGATTACAGAGACTTTAGGTTGGATAGGGCCACAGGACTTAAGGTACTATCAGAACGCTTTCTGCGCATTCGCCATCCTGACATTACAGAGTATATGGAAAAGACGATGAGGGAAACAGAATTAACTACTATAGTAATAAAAACTCCGATTAAGGTATTGCGATTTATGCAGGAAAGTAAATATACCATGGGCCTGCTGAGTGAACATGCCGAGGGCGACAGGGCCACGCTTACTTTCGCCAGCTATAGCCTGGAATACTTTGCGCGCTGGCTGCTAATGTATGGTAGTAGCGTAGAAGTGATATCTCCGCCAGAATTGCAGGAAAAGATAAAAATGTTGGTAAGGGATTTAGGAGAAAAGTACCTTAACGCTACAAATTATTAGTTTGCCTCCCGAAGAATCCAACCACGAATAGCTTATAATGCTCGACTAATTTACTACTTCAAAACTTTATTTTTTCAGCATAAAATTTAAAACCCTAAGAAACAGTGATTTTAATAATACCTTCAAAAAAAACCTCTTTTTTTGGGGAACATTTTACTAGTTCAGCGTCATAGTAATGTATATAGGAAACCTATACGGTGGGGAAAAATACTTCTGCGAGTACTCCCGTATAGGTATATAATTGTACAGCGAAAGGGGGAACTTCTGCCCTCTTTCCTGTATGATTTTGTAAAAGGCTAGTGAATAGTTATTACTACTTTCTTTTACGAATTACCTGAGGTCGGGAAATTAACAGACATTATAAGTTCTCAGATAGGCGCTATCGAAGATATTAAAAGGAATATATTTACACAATTGAGAACTTAGAACGATATTCCATTGGGGTTAATCCTGTCTCAGACTTAAACGCTTTATGAAAAGAGCTTACATCATTGTACCCAACTTCCAATGTAATTTCATTGAAGGAAAGACTTTTAGATTCTAAAATTCTCTTGGCATTTTCAATTCTCAGTTTCTGAAGATAAATTAAGGGTGTTTCGCCAGTTACTTTTTTGAAACGCCTGATCAATGTTTTCTTTCCAAGGTTGCAAACATTCATCATTCCACTAAGTGTAATCTTTTCGTTATAATTTTTTTCCAGCCAGTTCTGAACATTAAGAATTTCGTTATCGCCATGCTTTTTTGAAACCTGATACATCTGGTAAGGCGTTTGTATCTTTCTCCCCGAATCGACTAAAAATACTTTGGCGCATATTATCGCTAAGTCTTTTGACGAATATTTCTCAACCATAAACAGCGCAAGATTAAAATAAGCGGTAACGCCTGCAGCAGAAATTATGTCGCCACTGTCTACTATTATCTTTTCAGGCTCAAGCGTTATTTTACTATACCGCGATCTGAAAACATCAATTAAGCTCCAATGTGTTGTTGCGTTTTTGCCATTTAGTAAACCTGTTTCTGCCAGCAAGAAATTACCATTACAAGCTGCCGTTAAAACGCTGCCTTTTTTGTATTGTGAGGTAAGCCAGGTTACTATCTTCTTTTCTTTATATAAAATATTCTCTACATCGCCGACAAATCCGGGAATATAAATTAAGTCGTACTTATGGGTTGTTTTAATGCTTCGCTGAGCTTGTATAGGAAGCTGGCTGAAACTAGTTACAGGTTTTCCTGTTTCGGAAATGATCTCTAGTTCGAAAAGAGCTTTTCCGTTTTTTGTTTTATATTGGGTGTTTGCAAGGGAGAGTATATCCAGTACCCCCGTAACCATAGAAGCAGTGCAACCTTCGTAGACTATAATTCCGATTTTCATCTTTTCATTTTTATAGTAAAGGCCTTGTAATACCCTTGGTGCCACAAGGCCAAATTTACAAATAATACTACTAATTCATTTCTTCTTCAACCGTAACCGCCCTAAAAACAGTTTGAAAAATAGAAACAAAGTCCTGTTTCTCGTCCCTTTTAATGCCTATTTCATCCATTGCCTGGGTAAGGATTTGCATAAAAGTATCCCATTCTGATGCGGTAATATTTAATCCTTTATGAACAGATTCCAACGGCCTGCCAATATATAGTGTCGGGCCTTGCAAAGCGCTGGAAAGTTTGTCGATAATAAGCTGCCTTTGTCTATATTTGCTTTCCATAGCATGGCCTATAAAATACTTTTCTAATTGCGGGTGTACTGCAACGCGTGGGAAAGCCAAATCAACAAAAGCTGCAATTGCATCATAACCTCCAATTCTTTTATATAACGAAGCGTTAAAGAAGCCATTTTCGTGCGCCATTTTTTCAGGTATTTCTTGCAAAACATCCCAATGTTCTACTATAATGTTATTATCTACTCTAAATAAATCAAAGAAAGCGGTAGGCTTCAATGCAAATTTTCCTTCGGAACATACCAATACAAAGTTACCTTCCCCAAATACTTTAAATATCTTTTCAATTTGAATAGTAAGCCCTTCCTTTTGCAATTCTTCAATGCCTTTTAACAAACCTGCAATTGTATTATCAATATACGGATTATGCTGAATAATTTCAGGATGATAAAAATTTACTAGTTGATCAAACTGCCCGTTAATTAATACAGTTTCAACAAATGCCTTTGCTAAGTCCTTGTTCTTTTTAGTCAGGTGTTTGTCAGTAATTTCAGTAGCCCCATCAAGCATGGTGTGTCCGTTTACTGTTTTTTCCGGCTGGTCCGCTATTCCACTCCAATGTTCGGCGGCTAGTCCGTTTTCAAATCTGAAAATTTCAAACATTGCTTTTTTGTTTGGCCAGTTAACATCGTGGTGTAATACCATATAATCGTCCTCTTCAAGTACTCTTACATTCTTTATTAGCGGGGCGGGTATTTCTTTGTTTTTTATTTTTGTTATTAAAGCAAGTAACCCCTTTTTACCATCGGGAACGTTTGGCGTGTGTTGCTTGTAGTTTTCTGTTACTAGTAGGGCGGCAGCCTCTAGGTCTGCATTCTGAACAGCTTTGTTAATTCCCGCTGCTATTGATTTGTTTGTTTCCATTTTGTTTGTTATTTAGACTGTGTGAATTTTGTTTTTTTAATAATACAAAACTACATAGCGGCGCTGCAACCCGCAGTTGTCCAAATAGACAATAAAATGGTTAAAATGGCCAACTTGGGAATAGAGGCGCTTAAAGGGCCGGGGTAGCCCTTTCATACTTATTTGTGAAGTATAATAAAAATAGCGCTTATGGTAGCGCTATTTTCTTACCCTTTTATAATACTATTTACTATCTAAAACTCCACCCCAAACTTTTTACCTACTTCTTGCAGGTCTTTTACTACTGGCGGTAGCAGTGGTATGCCCGTCTTCATACGCTCCTTGCTCATTTCACGTTCGGGGTCGCCGGGTATTTGCACCTTCTCCCCTTCTATAGCCGGGGCGCTGCGGAAGCGTTTTATCCAGGTGTCCATGTGCGCCTTAAACTCTTCTGCCGGGCGGAAGGCGTCTACCCGCATTGCTCCAAAGAAATGCCCTATGCCCTTGCCGACAGGGTCTGCCGGTAGGGGTAAAAAGCTCACAAACGGCGGAACCCATGGGCCGTAATTAGCGCCAGATAGGACCGCCGAAAATATATCTACTATTGAGCCCAGGCAATAGCCCTTGTGGCTGCCGTGTTCGCGATCTCCTCCTAATGGTAGTAAAGCTCCTCCGTCCTTTAGCTCGTGCGGGTTGCTGCTGTGGCTGCCCTGCTTGTCCTGTATCCACCCCAGCGGAGCCTCCAGCGACTTGCGTTGCAGCATCTCCAGCTTGCCGTTGGCGGCGGTGGTAGTGGCAAAGTCTGCTACAAAAGCAGGCTCCTTACCGGCGGGAATGGCCACAGCAATAGGGTTAGTGCCCAGCAACCGTTCCAGGGAGAAGGTAGGGGCCACCAGTGGGCTGGCATTGGTCATAGAAATGCCTATCATATCGTTGTCCAGAGCCATCATGGCGTGGTAGCCAGCAATGCCGTAGTGGTTAGAGTTCCGTACCGATACCCAGCCCGTGCCTGCTATCTTTGCCTTGTCAATAGCTATTTGCATAGCTTTAGGGGCCGCCACCAGTCCTAAAGCGGCATCGGCGTCTACTACCCCGGTACTGGGCGTTTCGTGTACTAGTTTTATGTCTGGTTTGGCGTTTATGCGTCCTGCTTCCCATAGTCGAACGTAGCCGCTTAACCGGGCCACGCCGTGAGAGTCTACCCCTCTTAAATCTGCAGAAACCAATGTTTTAGAGGCAGTGTCGGCGTCTGCTTCGCTGCAACCTATCTTCAAAAAGATTTCTTTAGAAAAAGAAACCAGCTTAGTATATTGGTACATAATTAATTCTCGTTATCCGTCTGTATTGTTTACCTGTTTTAGTTTAACCTTTAAAGTTAACGGTTTTAACCTAGCCTAAAAAAGCATTTTTATATGAAAAAACCCATTGTCCTTATTTTCATCTTGTTAAGCGCTTCAACCTATGCCCAAAACGAGAAAAAGACTTTAAAAGAACACATTAAAGAAGTTACCGTTTTCCTTAGTAAGGCGCAGGTAAGCAGCACTGCTTCTACCTCAATAGAACCTGGAGTAACAGAGGTAATGTTGGAGGGCGTTACCCCGTCTATGGATATGCAAAGCATACAGGTGGCTGGCAAGGGAGACTTTATAATTATGTCTGTAAAGCCTTCTATGAATTACTTGAACAACCAGGAAAAGCCCCATGAGGTAATTAGCCTGGAGGATTCTGTCGATCATTACAAAATGCAACAGGAGGAGATTACTAACCATAAAGACGTATTAACTAAAGAAGAGCAGATGATATTGGCAAACCAGAAGATAGCCGGTAACGAAAAAGGATTGATCCCCAATGATTTTGAAGACATTATAGATATTTTCCGCGAACGTATGCTGGATATTCGCAATGGCTTGTTAAAAGACGAACATGCGTTAAAGAAAATAACACAGAAGCTTACTAATTTCCAGAACCAGCTTAATCAGTTAAATGCTAAAAGAAACCAACCAACGGCAAAGGTAGTAGTAGCGGTGTCTTCCAAAATAGCCCAAACGGTAACCTTTGATTTTAGCTACCTGGTAAACAACGCAGGCTGGACGCCGGTGTATGACCTACGCACAAAAGATGTACACAGCAAAGTACAACTGGCTTACAAAGCGCAGGTGCGACAAAGCACTGGGGTGTTATGGGACAAGGTAAAGCTTACATTATCAACCTCCAACCCCAGCCAGGGCGGCACAAAGCCGGAACTGAATACCTGGAATTTAAGCTTTTATGCTCCTGTAGCTAAAAAGACGCTTGGCGGTTATCTTGCGCCAAACATGAAAGCAACGGGGGCCCATCAACGTTCAATGTCAGCCCCAACATTGTCTGCCGCAGACAAGGATGTGCAGAGTGAGGAACAAGCTTCGGAAAGCATTGCCAATTATACCCAGATGAGCGAGACTTCCATAGCGGCAGAGTTTGGCATTGCTGTTCCTTATACCATACCATCGGACGGGGCGGGGCAACTGGTAGATATACAAAACTTTGAACTGCCTGCTTTTTATAAATATTTTGCCGTGCCTAAGCTGGACAAGGACGCCTTTCTGGTTGCAAACATAACGGATTGGGAAGGGCTTAATTTACTATCTGGCAATGTGAATGTATATTTTGAGGGAACCTATGTGGCGCAGTCGTACCTGGATATGGAGAATACCAAAGACACGCTACAATTCTCGCTGGGCAGGGATAAGAAGGTAGTAATAGAACGCAAACGTGTGAAGGACTTTACCCAAAAGAGTTTTATTGGTCTAAACAAAAAAGAAGATTATGGCTACGAAATTGCTATACGCAATACAAAGAAAGATAGTATAGACATTACCCTGGAAGACCAGGTTCCGGTGCCGACCGATAGCCAGATAGAAGTAGAACTGGCTGAACCGGGCGGGGCCACCTATACCAAAGAAACCGGCAAACTTACCTGGAAACTAAAGATAAGCCCTGCAGAGACCAAAATGCTACGGTTTAGGTTTACTGTAAAATATCCAAAGAACAAAACGATTAATGGGTTGTATTAGATGAGGATATACTATTAGAATATAGAAGCCCTGGTGAATAAATCAAGGCTTCTATGTATAAACTCTATTTTCTTGTAAAGGCAGCTTTTAATAAATAGAGGCGCTAACAACAAAAAAGTCCAACAATTTCGGGGTTAAAAAACATTATCTTAGTATATTCGCTTTCTAATTTTAACCTCATTAAACTATGAAGAAATACATTCTATCTTATGCATTGGTGTGTTTAGTTGCTGTTATGGCGTATGCCCAGGAACTACCTATTGACAATAAAACCGGCAAAATAACCTTCCTGGAAGTGGTAGAAACTCCAGGCCTTACCGCCAAAGACTTGTATAAAATTGCCAAAGACTGGGGACAAGCCAAAGGCTACAAACTAAGCAAAGACAATGAGGCTGAGGGAGAGCTGGCTTTCGATATTACTCTTCCTGTTGATTATGAGCGAACTAAAGGCACAGTAGAAAAGAGCAAGGTTACTTATAAATTTTATGTATTCACTAAAGAAGGTAAGTACAGGTATATTCTTACCGACCTTTTCCACACAGGGTCTGGGCCGAATTTAACAGGCGGCAAGCTGGAATCGGGAGTTCCGGCCTGTAGTCTTTCGGGTATAAATGCTGGCAACTGGATTTTAATAAAAAAGAAAGCCCAGGCAGGCGCAGAAGCTACCATAGCCGATTTTAAACGAGTTGTAAAAGAAGCCCAAAACGACCCTACAAAGAGTAAGGACTGGTAATCAGCTTTATAAACATAAATTAAGGAAAGGCATTGTGCAGAAAGTAATTGCATAATGCTTTTTCGTTTCTATAGGTTTGTTCCACTAACTAAAACCTTGGTTAAATTTTTTTAGTTTAGCTTTAAGTTGTTTACTTTATAGAAACGCCAAATTTAGAATGTTCCCTAAGTTTCTTTTCCTATTCGTTAGCTGCATCTGGCTTATTTCCCCTGCTTTTGCACAGGAACTGGAAGGCCCGTACGACAGAGAATATATAGGAGGGGTAAATTTTAATACCAACGCAGGCCTTATAGGCGGCGGTATATTCCGGTATGGACAACGTGTGAAAAAGGACAGGTATAGGATTTTTGAGGTAGAGATCGTAAACGTAAAGCACAACAAAGAAACTAAGGCCTCCAGTTCTATTTCCGGGAATGACTTCATCTACAAAAAAGAAAACTATCTGATCCCTATTCGGTTAAGGTATGGCCGGCAATATCTGCTCTTTCCCGCCGCTCAGGAAGAGGGTGTTCGGGTAGATTTTTTATGGGCAGGCGGAGCGACCATAGGCCTTGTAAAAGCTTACATGGTGCAGTATGATACTACTCCTGCGGGCGTAAACTCTAATTCAACCGTTATTACCGAGCCGTACAACCCAAATGGGAATGATAATAACATAAGTGGGGCGGCAGGGTTCTTTAGCGGATTAAATCATATAAAAGTAGTTCCGGGACTAAACTTTAAGGCGGGCTTTGTGTTTCAGTTTGTGCAGTTTGCAGGCTCCGTTACGGGTGTAGAGGCCGGGGCAATGATAGAAGCTTATCCGCAGCATATTCCTATAATGGCCCAGACCTATAACAGAAACATTTATACCTCTGTTTATGTTAACCTGTTTTACGGTGCACATAAGTAGATTCTCAGTAATAATATTCGTAATTTAGCCTAAGATATTAAATGCTATCCTAATGATAGAACTACCGGTAATAGATCAGAATAAAAAGCCAGCAAAGCCTAACTGGCTAAGGGTAAAGCTTCCTGTTGGGAAAGAATATGCCAAGTTAAGGCAAATAGTGGACGACAATAAGTTGCATACGATATGCGAGAGCGGCAACTGCCCCAATATGGGCGAGTGCTGGGGGGCGGGCACAGCTACCTTTATGATACTGGGCAATATATGCACCCGTAGCTGCTCGTTTTGCGCAGTGGCCACAGGAAGGCCCACAGAGTATGATACCGACGAACCCTTTCGTGTAGCGGAGGCGGTAAAACTAATGGGCGTAAAACACTGCGTTCTTACTTCTGTGAACCGGGATGAACTTAAGGACAGGGGAGCGGAGATATGGTACCAGACGGTAGTAGAAGTAAAGAAGGCATCGCCGGAGACTACTATTGAAACGCTGATACCGGACGTGAAAGGCAACTGGGACGCGCTGTACCGCATGATAGACGCCGGGCAGGAAGTAGTATCGCACAATATGGAAACGGTGAAGAGGCTATACAAAATGGTGCGCCCACAGGCGAAGTACGAACGTAGCCTGGAGCAATTAAAGCGCATAAAAGAATATGGCAAGCGCAGTAAATCGGGCATTATGCTTGGGCTGGGCGAGACCGACGAAGAAGTGTACGAAGCCATGGACGACCTTGTGGCTAGCGGCCTGGATGTGCTTACGCTTGGGCAATACCTGCAGCCTACCAAAATGCACCTGGAGATCGCCGAGTTTATCCACCCGGATAAATTTGCGCACCATAAGGAAGTAGGGTTGAGCAAAGGATTTAAGTATGTGGAATCTGGTCCGTTGGTAAGGTCTTCTTACCATGCCGAAAAACATGTGTAACTAGTAATAGTAAAGATGGAACATCAGTTTTGGTATTTTTTGATAGCAGGAGAAAAGGATGAAGAAACCGGTGTGGCCGGAAGTTTCTATTCTTACGGAGAACATTGCGGAGACGCCCTGGCAAAGGCGTTTGCTGTCGCTGAAGAAAACAACTTTCATAATCCGTATGTAACGGAAGCCGCCCGTTTGGACGATGTAGAAGGATATAAAAAACCCGAAGATTTGACCAAACTTAACGAGCAGGTTTATTGGAACCCTGCGGTTACTACTTTCCCTTTGGACGACCATGACTTTATTGCGCCGGTTGGGATAGTAAAAGGAACTGATGAAGGGGAATTTCCATACGGTTTGATTAGAGAAGGATTTGTTGCTTATGAACCAGACGAGGATGGGTTTTACCAATTTGAACTGGTAGTAGAAAAGGATAACCTTATTGAAACTTTTTTAGATACTATTAGTTTCCTTCCCGGAGCTGACGGCTTTTGGATTTATATCTGGGATCATTGGGACGACCGGCAGGAAGAATTATGGATTGCCGAAGATTTTGATAGCGAGGAAGCCATAACAGCATTTTTAATAGAGCACAAAACAGACACCCTTGAAAACGGGTACGTAGATTGCGTTGTTCACTGTTTTGACGGAGAAACTAATTTGACGCTTGATGAGCATAAGAAAATAAGACTTTCTACACAGGATGGCGAACTGTTTAACGAGTTTATAAAACAGGTTATGGACCTGGGATTTGAACAGGCCAAAGATTTTTATACTCTTGAGTTTGATTACGAGCACCTGCACTACAGACCCGCAGACAGCCTGCCCAGAGAGGAGTTTAAAGAGATGCTGGCAGAGCTGAACTTTGAATTTGCCGAAGTAGAAGAAGAGTAAGATACGGTTTGACATAAGCGCTAGGTTTTTTATGAAACAGTTAAATATAGTAACTGAACGAATAACACAGGCGGGTTTGTGCTACCTAAAAAACTACTAGTTGGGGGTAAATATTACATGCGTAAAATTTTCTCTCTGTTATTCCCCTGTTAATTTTCCTGATATTCTCTGATAATTTCTCTGTTATTTTTGAGTGGCATGTATTATTTTGACCGGTTTTGAAGATTTTTTCTGTGCCAATTGGCACAAGGCCTTTAAGGGAGATTACTAGTAACAAAACAAAAAAATGATTGTCTGGGTTCAGAGCCCAATGTAATTATTTATAGCACAAACCGCCGTCAAACTCATAAAAAGGTATAGCGTTTTATAGTCCCTTCACTCACTCGTATCTAGCTAGTGATCTTTTCCTCACTATCTGAGTAAAAGTTATACCGCACCCAAATTATTACTCCCAACAAAACAGGAACAAAGAGGATAAGCGTGGCTAGGCTAAGGAAGCCAAAAGCGCCAAGGTTGTATGTAAACAGCGGAAGAACCAGAATTACTATGGCTGCTGCCAGTACTATTTTTGCGGCTGCGTTGGTGAAGGGTTTATCTACTTCTTCCGGCTCCATTACTTTTGTTAAGGCGAAAATCGTAAACAGGATAGTAGAAAGCGCTACGCAAAACATCCACTGCACTACGGGGTCAAGTCCGGCTTCCATGTGGGCAAGCAGGGCCTTTATGCAGGCGCCTACTATGCCTAGTGAAACAATAAGCGGGATGTGCAGGAATATTAACGCCTGCATGTAGCCGTACCCTTTTTTGGCTTCGTCGCTGGTAAGGTCGAAGTAGAGGCTCCAGAGCAGGAAGGAGATAAAGATGCCGAGCATAAAGGCAACCCATACCAGCGGCTCTTTGTTTGGCGCCTCAGCAATGCCCGCTACCGTGCCCAGTATGCTTTCCGCAAGCACTATGATAGTAAACAGCCCAAAGCGTTCGATAATAGACGATGAGGCGGTAAATTGCTGCCCCTGTTTTTTAAAACCTTCTATTATGGCCCTGGCCCCAATAAGCGGGGGAGTAATGTTTAATAGTAACACTACTACCCATATACCGGTAGCCGCCTCGGCGCTTACCGCTGTGGAAGCTACCAATAATATAAACCCTATGCTGTAATTAATAGTATAATAAACGCTGTACTGGCGGTGGGAGTGGTCGTACAGGCCAACGCTCCACCACAGGTAGGTAATTAGTAGTTGCACAATAGAAAAAGTAACTGCAAAGCTAACGTGATGCCCCTCGAAGGCGTTGGGGATGGTTATGGCAACGGCGGCTATAGCCAGCATTTGCCATAGGGTTAAAAACCGTGTGCGTAAGCCGTCGTTTCCATGCATATCGTAATACTGGCTGCCGTTTACCCACGACCAGAATACCAGCGAGAACAACAGGACGGAGTACCCCGCGGTGGCCCAGGTGGGATGGGCGGAAAGCCTGTAAGTGAACTGGGCGATGGCGGCTACGTAAACCAGGTCATAAAACAGTTCCAGCCAGCCAATCTTACGATCTTTTGGGCGGTCTTTATAACTTTTTGGGGCTCCCCACCAGGGAACCGCTTTAAACTCGTGAGCCATGGGTTGATGGTTATTGCTTGCAAGTTAAGGCAAAGCTTTTTAAGAAAAAACTATCTATTTTGTCTCATCAGAAATTGAGAATTATACATTGCATACTATCCTCGTAAGGAGGCGGGCAATTGTGGGAATTTTCAATAGCTTTAATTGGTTAAGATTTGTAAGTTTGGAAAAATAATTTTAAAATTAGCCTATTAAAGGCTTTCGTTTAATGTTCTTTAAACTTTTGGATATATATAAGCTATGATTACCAGGCCAACAATTAAAAAGAAAAGCCCATCAATAATAATAGTTGTAGTAATTATCGCTGTACTGGGGATATGGTGTTTTATCGGATTAGGGGCTAAACATGCCGCTGAAAGTAATTTAAACAATATACAATTGCAGGTTGCCCATGAGGCAGAGGAACAGTATGCGATTGCTAAACGGAATGGATCCCCGATGGATATTTATGTTCGCGCAGGGTTAGTGGCAGAAGCCTATTTGCAGGCCAAAGATGAAGTAAATTATAAAAAGTGGAAGCAGATAGAAACGGAGGCGGCTATAGCGGCAGGAATTAAGAAATAGTAATTGTAATAATAATGCGGACTTGCCAGCGCGCTTTTTTGCTACAATAAATTACCGGCGCAAATGATAATGAGCAACCCCAGGGAAATGATGGAAATAACTGCTGCGATGCCGTACATATAGTATACGCCTTTCCAGGTGGTAGTTCTGGGGATTCCTTTCTCGCCAATGCCCCGTTCTCCGGTTGCTGCGGCGATGACCATTGCTACTACAAACAAGTAGGTGGAGCTAATAATACCCCAACAGATGATGCAATTTAACAGTGGACTTATACACAGGTAATCGGTAACTACGCCAATGGCAATAAGCATAACGCCCGCCATGGAAGAACCGGAATGCACCACTCGCCAGGCGGTTTCTTTTCCGTTATTGCGTTTAATAGCGCTGGCAAAGGGGAAGCCGCCCAGCAGGCCTACTAGTAGAATAATAAGTCCGTGTAAAAAATAATGCAGGTGAATGTTTTCCATGAGGAAAGATAAAAAATTATATAGTTGTGTTGTCAGGTATTTTCCTGTAGACAAAATATAAAGTAAACGATACTACTCTTTTACTATTTTAGCAGAGGTATAACTGTTGTTTTGCCCGGTTAATACAATAGTATAAATCCCCGTACTGAGTTTATCTATACTAATAGAAGAGCCGCCTGCTGCAATAGTTTGTGTAACTACTGCCTGCCCTAATGAATTGTAAAAATTTACCTGCCCGCCTTCGGGGGCTGTTATGGTTATATTGCCATTAGTTGGGTTTGGATAAACAGAAAGTATAGTCGTTGATGAAACGCTATTGGTAACGCCCGTTGCGCTACCTGGCTCATACTTGGCTACATAATACTTTCCGTTAGCATTTTTAAATGTTCCGGCAGCGTAAATATTTCCAAAAGCATCAGCAAAAATTGAGATAATATGTCCAGAGGGAGTTATACTATTCCCCAACTGGCTCCAGGAAGCTCCATCCCATTTTGCAATGTATTCGTTACCGCTGGTGTCTGTAAAAGCTCCACCAGCATACAAATTACCAGCATTGTCTGCACTTATAGTATATATATCGCCATTTGCATTAAGGGCAGCGTTGCCTGTTCCAAACTCTTCCCATACGCTACCATTCAATTTGCCCACATAAAACTTTCCGCTACTGTCTGTAAAATTACCGGCTGCATAAATATTTCCGGTGTTGTCCATGCAAATAGAACGCGTATAACTGTTAGCATTTAATAGCTTTTTACCAGTAGATAATTCACTCCAGGATATACCATTAAATTCTCCTATATAAAGATCTTTATTACTATCTGTATACTGCCCACCTGCATAAACATTGCCAGAAGCGTCAACATAAATACATTCGATATAATTTCCCAAGCTTGTGTTAAAAGCATTAGCTCCTGTTCCCAATTCAGACCATGTAGAGCCATTCCATTTGGCAACATAGATATGGTCATTAGCATCATAAAATTGTCCGGCTGCGTAAACGTTATCATTACCATCTACAAAGACAGAATAAATGTATGAGCTTCCGCTTGTCCCTAAAGCATTAGCGCCTGTTCCTAGCTCCGACCATGTGGAGCCATTCCATTTGGCTACATACTCTTTACCATTTGCATCCTTAAATCCTCCCCCGGCATATACATTGTTGTTATTATCTATAAAAATAGATCTAATTGGGAGGCTAGCCTTAAGAGAATCGCCTCCTTTTCCTAATTCAGTCCAACTGGTTCCATCCCACTTTGCGACATAATAGTAATTATTACTATCGGTAAAATACCCTGCGGCATATACATTGCCTGAAGCGTCCACAAAAATAGAGTTAATATAGTCGGCTGCGTTTAAGGCGTTAGCGCCTGTCCCTAGCTCCACCCAGGATTGGGCGCTAGCAATAAATAGGGTAAAAAAATAATAGGCGAAAAGAAGTAACTTTTTTGTCATGACGATGTGGTTAAAATTGGGACTTAATTACTTTCGCTAAAGTAATCCGATTTGTTTAAAAACACAACAATTCAGTCTGTATATTAGCCGCTTTGGACATTTGTGATAAAAGGGTAGAAGCTGATTATATGCAATTTACATTTAAAGCAGTATATTTGCACATACTTTTACCCTTATGAACCCAGCTACAACAGATTCTTTACAAGCCATAAAACTACAGGCACTAAGCAAAGCCGGTTCTTTATCTACTATTAAAATAAACCAGCTTACTTATAAATTAGATTCCTTGCAAAAAGTAGTACAGAAAACAGAAATAGGACAGGGGTATTTTTCTGATATTATAGGGAGTCAACTAACTTATTTTTCACTTATTATAGGAGCTATTATAGGATTAATTGCACTTATATCTTGGGGAGGGATAATATACTTTTATAAAAAGGAAATAAAAGAAATAGATGTTAAATACTCGACTTTTCAAGAAACAGTAACTGTACAGATAAAAAATATTGAAACAGATAACAGACTTAATGAGATGAGCGTGTATAATGCGATGGCAGTTCTGAATTATACTAATGCGACATACTGGCATTTTTTTATATGGCAACTAAGATGCTTTAACGTTCAAGTAAGAATGAATGAAAGCTATAATTGGGATAATAATAAAGAATACATGGAGGATGTTATTGAGCGTATTAAACAAGTTTTACCTAGCATTAACTATTTGAATATAGAAAAAGTTTTTTTTGATGAAGCACAAAATATTTTTGTAGAGATTAGAAAATCAAAAGTAGAAGCATTTCAACAGTTTAAAAAAGAACTATTAGAAATAGAGGAAGAATTTTATAAAGGTTACTATGCCTACCTAGCTTCTAAGCACCCCCCTACCTCTTCTTAGCCCCCTTACTACTACCTGGTTTTTTCTTCGCTACTACCTTAACTTCCTTCTTGGCTTTTTTGCTTACCTGTATTTCTTTGCCGTGCTTTTTTATAATCTTCATGCCCTTGCGCAACTTCTTATCGTGGAAGGCCCCCTGGAAGGTGGGGTCGTCTTTCTTTTTAATAGTATCAATCTCCCGCGCCATGTCCTGCTCTTCCTCAAAAGGCGTTTCTTCTATAAATACCTCAGGCGGTATGGCTACTACCGGCACTTTCATTTTTATTAGTTTCTCTATTTTGTGTATGTGCACCAGCTCGGCCTTAGTGGCAAAGGTAATGGCCTTGCCCGCATGGCCCGCCCGCCCGGTGCGGCCTATGCGGTGCACGTAGTCCTCGTAAATAATGGGCACGTCAAAGTTTATCACATGGCTCACCTGCGTTATGTCTATCCCCCGCGAGGCCACGTCCGTAGCTACCAGTAGTTTTACAGAGTCGTCTTTAAAGGCCTCCATGGAGTTTATGCGCGTGTTCTGCCCCTTGTTGGCGTGTATTACCCGCACGCTGGTAGTAATTTTGCGGTGTATAAATTTGTAAATATTATCCGCCGCCTCTTTGGTGCGCACAAAAATAAGCGCCTTGCTCACGTCTGAAGTGTGCAGCAGGTGGCCCAGCAAATTGATTTTGGTTTTAAAATTAGGAACCTCGTACAGCGCCTGCGCCACCGTTTGCACCGGCGTGGCCTGGGGCGTAACCTCCACCCGAACGGGGAAGGTTAAAAACTCGTCCGCCATGCGCGCCACCTTGTCCGCCATAGTAGCAGAAAATAGTAAGTTCTGTCGCTTGCGGGGTATTACTTCCAGTATCTTGCGCAGTTGGGGCATAAAGCCCATGTCCATCATTTTGTCCGCCTCGTCAATCACCAGTGTTTTTATCTCTTTTAGTATCAGCTCCCCGGTAAGGTAAATGTCCAGCAACCTGCCTGGCGTAGCTATAATAATATCCACCCCCTTCTTAATGTTCTCGATCTGCGTTTTGGGGCCAAGGCCTCCGTAGAGTACCACAGTCCGCAAATCGGTATATTTAGTCAGGGCCACAGCATTCTCGCCTATCTGCATGGCCAGCTCGCGGGTAGGGGCCACTATCAATACGCGGGGGTTAACGCCCTGCGCGTAGCGCACCTTCATAATCAGCGGCAGCAGGTAAGCCGCCGTTTTGCCCGTGCCAGTCTGGGCTATGCCCAACAGGTCCTGCCCCGCCATAGCCTGGGGTATGCCCTTGGTTTGTATTTCCGTGGGCGTTTGGTAGCCCAGGTCGGCCACGGCGTTTAGTAACTGCTTATTTAGTTTAAAATCTTCAAAAGTCATGCGAGCGGATTTAGTGAGAATGGTTTCATCTATGTAACTTGCGCGGCAATGGAAACCATACTTATACTTAACGCAAATATAGTAAACGAAGGAAGGATATTTGCATCGGATGTTCTGATTGAGAACGGGTTTATTAGCCGGATAGATAAAAACCTGTCGTCTGCCAAGGCGGACAGGGTTTTGGACGCGAAGGGAAGCTACCTGATACCCGGCGTAATAGACGACCAGGTGCACTTTAGGGAGCCGGGGTTAACGCACAAGGCTACTATTTATACCGAAAGCCGGGCGGCGTTGGCAGGCGGGGTAACCTCTTTTATGGAGATGCCCAATACCGTTCCCAACACCCTTACCCAGGAGCTGCTGGAAGAAAAGTACCAAATTGGAGCCAATACCTCGCTGGCTAATTATTCCTTTTACATGGGGGCCTCTAATGACAACCTGGAGGAGGTGATAAAGACTAACCGACAAAAAGTTTGCGGTATAAAGGTGTTTATGGGTTCTTCCACAGGCAATATGTTGGTGGATAATGAAAAAACGCTGGAGAATATTTTTGCCAAAGCGGGTATGCTAGTGGCGGTGCATTGCGAGGACGAGGCGACCATTAGAGCGAATGCAGAGATTTACAGGCAAAAGTATGGGGACGATGTGCCCATTGCCTGCCATGCGGAAATACGCAGCGAGGAGGCCTGTTATAAGTCGTCGTCCCTGGCAGTGGAGCTGGCCAAACGGTACAACACCCGCCTGCATATACTGCATATATCTACTCAAAAGGAACTAAGCCTGTTCCGCAATGATATTCCGTTAAAGGATAAGAAGATAACCTCTGAGGCCTGCGTGCACCACCTGTGGTTTGACAAGGGGGATTACGAACGGCTGGGAACGCTTATAAAATGGAACCCGGCGGTAAAGGAGGCTTACAACAAAATAGCCATTTTGGAGGCGGTGTTGAATGGCACTATTGACGTGATAGCCACCGACCACGCCCCGCATACGCTGGAGGAGAAGCAGAACAATTACTGGAAGGCGCCATCCGGCGGGCCGCTGGTGCAGCACTCGCTAAATGCGATGCTTAGCTTTTACAGGCAGGGCAAGATAAGCCTGGAAAAGATTGTAGAGAAAATGTGCCACGACCCCGCCATTTGTTTTGAGGTTGAAAAGAGAGGATTTATACGCGAAGGCTACTGGGCAGACCTGGTAGTTGTTAGCCCAAGCCAACCCTGGAAGGTGGAAAAGAGTAATATACTGTACAAATGCGGCTGGTCTCCATTTGAAGGGGAAGTGTTTGATTTTAAGGTTACTAACACCATAGTTTCGGGACATTTGGCATATTCGGACGGACGGTTTAATGAGGGGGTAATGGGCAAGAGACTTACATTTAAAAGATTGTAAAATGTTGGGTAATTGTTTGCGAAATAGCCTGTAGAGCCGTACTTTTGCAATCCTAATATACGGTGGTTGTAGCTCAGCTGGTTAGAGCACTAGATTGTGGTTCTAGGGGTCGTGGGTTCGAACCCCATCATCCACCCGGAAACTAAAAGCCTTTCAATGAATAGTTGAGAGGCTTTTTTATTAAACACCTAAAATGGTTAGTCGCTCTTTCTAAAATCTATTGCGAATGATTCTCCCTTCTTAAGCTCAGATGCGTAATCTTTATTAGTACTTGCATTTTTTAGCCTGAAATTGAGTGTGTTTTTTCCGGAGCGCCCTTCGTTTAACGCTACAATTTTTAACCTAAATTTATCTCCTTTTGCCAGTAAGTTTATGACGGTTTTCTTATGCATTAAAACCACCTTTCTTTGCAATTTATCATTCAAATAAATAGCAATTTCATCATTATCCTGATGGTCTCCATCCCAAACTTCAATGGCTAAACCAGTTTTCCATTCATTAACTAATAATACTTCATTTGAAGTAAAAACCGAATCGGCAATAGTCGAATCTTTTGCTTCAATTTTTGCACATGCGGTTTGGTTGAGCTTAGGTTCATTTTCAATTATACTATCATTTAAGACATCTCCATTTACCAGCATCAGAACTCCGGTCGCGCAGACTTTGCCAGACGGGAATAAGCCCTCAAATTTGCCTTTGAGGATATTTTTCTTGTCCGAAATTTGAATTGTTAAATTTGATGCAGTGATATAACAAAAAGTTGAATCTTCTGCAGTAGATTTAGTCTCCGTATTACTAATTTCCTTAAAAGACATTTTGTTCTCTTTCAGATCTATTTCACCTTCTATAATGGACTTGGTGTAGTCGCTACTGTTATAATTCGTTGCTGAATAGCCCTTAAATGTTCTCCCTTTTATTTCGCCGATCATCAGTTTGAAATTTATAACCTGGCCGTCTGATGTTCTTAGAAACCCTATAAAATCCTTATAGCCAGAGCTTTGCCCAAAACAAACTGGGAAGGTGGCCATTAACAAGAGCGTAATGGAAAAATATTTCATTTCCAAAATTATATTAAAACATAGTAAATAATATTATTTATTTCTAATTTCCTGAAATTTTAACTAAAAAAACATTTAAACCTATGAAACACCTTTTGTCTGTATTAGCATTTACTTTTTTTGTATCAAGCGCTACATTTGCATCTTTTCCAGTAACAAAGAAAAATGAGAATGCTGAAAGTAAAAAAACTGAAAAGCATTCCACAGTCTCTGATAAGGAAAATTCCAAAGTGAATCAGAGAATGGAAAAAAGAGCTATCAAAGTTCAAGCATTCACCAAGAAAATCGAAAAAATTCAAGGTAAATTGAAAGACAAAGCTGCAAAAGGCGATAACCCTACCGTGGCTATTGTTTTAGCTTTTGTATCTGTTCTTATATTGCCGGTTGGTTGGCATAACTGGTATCTTGGAAGAAGGAAACAGGCTATCTGGCAAACACTATTAACATTCCCTGGATTTATTATTTTTGGAATTCCCCTAGTTATTTCATGGATTTGGCAGATTGTTGACTTAATAAGACTACTAGTAAATCATGGCGAGCTACCTATGTAGTATTTAGTTATAGATTAAAAATTAAGTTTATTATAAAGGAGGTTGTCTCATCCGCATTGGGACAGCCTCCTTTCTTATTACTGGATGATTAGAAGTGCGTCTCATAGTAAATATTAAGGTTAAACTGAGAATGTTTTTCTAAGTTTGATTTAGGATTTTAACAGTCAGCGCCTGAGAAACGTAAGCGTTGCAATGACAAGTTGAGAGGCTTTTTTAGTTTTAGGCCAGTTATATCTTCATCATGCCAACACCCATTGTATTACTACCAGATAAATATAAAAGGTATCCCCAAATTCAGGATACCTTTTGTATTATAAATTATACTATAAATTAATTGCAGCAGGAGGCATTGCTTTTAATGCAATGGTCTCTTGCTAATTTCGCCGTATTGGCATGAAATTGATCTTTGTAGTTTCCGCTTGCACTTATCTTACCGTTAAAACATGGATTGTGCTGACAGTTAACTGTAGAAACAGATTCAGGAGAATAAACAGATTGTGCATTAGCAGCATGTTTATAATTCTGATCAACGGAAGACAACTTTGTATAATTACTACAGTATTGTATGCCTTCCGTTTTACTGAATTGTTGTTTATAATTGGCCCCGGTTTGAGCGAACGAAACATTAAATAATATTAGGCCGAATATAAAGGCGAAGATTTGATTTTTCATTTTTTTTGAATTTTTGGTTTTTAAAATAATTTAATAATTGTTTCCGCTTATGGGAAAATAGGTAACTATGGACAGGGTTTCTGTCTTAACAATTATTAACTATTAAATTCTGAAAATCTTGAATAGAACAGGTATGTCCCGGATAGACAGAGGAGGACTATATATGGTAAAAACATTCTCGGTTAAGAACATTATTGCTGAAAAGTCAGGATAGTTATATACTGCTGTAGCAAATAGTAAAATAGCAGGAACATCGACGGAGGCATTTATGGAAATAATGTCCGATCCAGGTTTATTACATTCAGGAGCCTTCTTACAGCATCCATCGTTGTTGGTATTGTCTGAGCAGCATGACTTCTCTACAACTATACTCATCCTCTGGCAAAAGATCTTAGCATAACTTGCCCCCGTTACGGAGAGAACCAGCGAAACTACCAGGACGGTATTTAAAAGTCTTTTTAACATAAATTTAATGACAAGCCTTGCCGTATTTTTGCAATTTATAGTAATTATAAGGCAACGGTACTATAAAGCCTGCAAATAATGAGATACCTAACGCAACCCAGTAAAAAGGGTTAGATAAAGGAATACTACCCCCGCCTGTTATAAAATAGTCGGTGGCGTTCTCCGCCAGTTCCATGGCAAGCATAGAAATAAAACTCATGGAGAGGGCTGTTGTTAAAGCCTGGCTCCATTTAAAACCTTCCTTTACTTTTAGTATAATAGTTTCTAATAGTACCGAAGTTGTTAACCCGGCTACTATTGCCAGTCCCATCATCAACCACATGGATAGGTTCGAATGATTATATTGGAAGAATATAATAGTTCCGAAGTCGCCAATAGAACAACCAATAAGGCAGTTTAGTGTATTAAACCCGGCGCGTTTCCAGTTAGCGTCATCTGACCAAAAACTAGTATCAGCTTTTCTTTTGTCGCTTAGTTCGCCTATTACTTTAAACCCTGCTTCAGCTATTGTCTTTTTTATCCCTTCTAAAGAGAGATTGGTTCCTTTTACAGAAAGGATTTTATCATACGAACGGGTATCTACCCGCCACTCTTTAATTGAGTTATCCGAATTAAGGAATGGGGTAACCTTTGCCACACAGTTTGCACAGTTAATATTGGTTATAAATTTTAGAGTTTCCATATTCTTTAATCTTTACAAATTAACGCAGAATAACCCTTTGGGTTGTTACAGAATTTTTGAAAAGATTTACATGATTTATAAGTGATCCAGCGGTTTCCGGTCTTTGTTTTGAAGTTTCTTAAATTCCGAAGGAGACATGCCGGTAATTTGTTTAAACTGGGCAGAAAGATGCCCCACGCTGCTGTAGCCAAGCTTATAGGCGATCTCGCTTAGCGTCATCTCGTCATATACTAAAAGCTCTTTTACTCGCTCTATTTTTTGGTGGATTATGTACTTTTCAATAGTAATGTTTTCTATACTCGAAAATAAATGGCTAAGGTAAGAATAATCTTTTCCTACTGTTTTAGCAATATAATCCGAATAGTTCTCGCTCAGGTGTTCGCCTTTATTGGTGTGGTGAATAGCATTAATAACCAACGTTTTTATACTTTCTATTAGTTTTACATTCTTATCTTCCAAAAGCTCAAAACCATTTTCCTGCAGAGTTTTTTTGATAGGTTCTAAAACTATTTCTTTTTTACTGCTAACCTCAGCCTCACCCAATTTTATGGTATTCACGGTTAAACCTATCTTTTCAAATTCTTCCTTCACCACTTTTATACAGCGGTTGCAAACCATATTTTTTATATAGATGTGCATCTGTTCCATCAGTGTAAATATACTAACTATAAGTTTACTTACAGCTCATAAACACAGGCATTGAAAAAAAAAAATTAAAAAACTTTAGAAAAAATTTTGTACAACCGAAAGGTTTCATATATATTTGTGCAACCAAAAGGTTCCATTTTGTATGAGAAGAGATGTATTTCAGGCAATAGCCGACCCAACACGAAGAGAAATCATTAATATGATTGCCCACAAATCGCTTAATATAAATTCGGTAGCTGAAAAATTTCCGGTTAGCCGCACTGCAGTATACAAGCACGTTAAAATACTTACCGAATGCGGGCTGATAGTAGTAAAACAGCAGGGCCGCGAACGGTTCTGTGAAGCTAAGCTGGATAAACTAAATGAAGTATCGGCCTGGGTGGAGCAGTACCGCCAGTTCTGGACAGAGCGGTTAGACGCCCTGGAAATTTACCTTACTGAATTACAAGCAAAAGATATTATAAAACCTAAAAAGAAAAAAAATGTCAAAAAGAAATGAAACCCTTACTGACACCGCCGAGCGCGAGAATGTCATTACCCGTGTATTTAACGCTCCTCGCGAACTGGTTTTCCAAGCCTGGACGGACTCCAAGCACCTTATCAACTGGTGGGGCCCAAGGGGATTTTCCAATACGTTTAAGGAGATAACTATAAAGCCTGGAGGCGTATGGTTATTTACTATGCACGGACCTCAGGGAGATTTCCCGAACAGGATAGTATTTGAAGAAATAGTAGAGCCTGAACGCCTGGTTTTCATAATTGATTCGGGGGTAGAAAACGACCCTCTTCAGTTTGAAATGATAGTAACTTTTGAAGAAGAAGGCAATAAGACTAAACTTACCATGAGGCAGGTATTCTCTACCAAGGCTATACGCGATATGCTGGATAATGAATTCAAAGCTGTTGAAGGCGCTCACCAGACTTTGGACAAGCTGGAAGAAGAGTTGGTAACAATGTCTGGCGATCAATTTGTAATTTCGCGGGAATTTGAAGCTCCGCGAGATTTGGTTTGGAAGGTATACACAGAAGCGGAACATTTGGCGAAATGGTGGGGGCCAAAGGGATTTAAAATGTTACATAATAAAATGGATTTAAAGCCTGGAGGTTTATTCCATTACTGTATGCAGACTCCGGATGGACATGAGATGTGGGGCAGATTTGTTTATAGGGATATAATAGCGCCGCAACGAGTTGTTTTTACTAATTCATTTTCTGATGCAAAGGGTAATGCTGTTCGCGCGCCATTTAACCCCAACTGGCCGTTAGAAGTTTTAAACACTGTAACGCTAACAGAACGTAATGGTAAAACTACTATGACGCTTAAAGGCGGCCCGTTTAATGCCACAGACGAAGAACGCAAGATTTTTGCAGGGGCCCATGCTATGATGGATCAGGGCTTTAAAGGAACATTTGATCAGCTTGATGAGTACCTTACAAAAGTTAAAATCAGTAAATAGTATAAAGAATTAATCGTCACTGAAATGAAAGCAGAACCATTCGTAATAGAACGCACGTATGATGCGCCTGTAGAATTAGTCTGGAAAGCGCTAACTGAAAAAGATCAGATAAAACAATGGTCTTTTGCCTTCTCTGACTTTAAACCGGAGGTTGGCTTTGAGTTCTCCTTCATTGGAGGAAAAGACGGAACATTCATTCATTTGTCTAAAGTAGTAGAAGTTATTCCTCACAAAAAATTATCTTATACCTGGCGGTACAAGGGTTATGTGGGTGACTCAGTAGTAACTTTTGAGTTATTTGCCGAAGGCGATAAAACGCGGATAAAACTAACTCACGAGGGTATAGAAGAGCTGGCGGTAAACGGCCCTGATTTTTCAAAAGAAAATTTCGTTATTGGCTGGACGACTATTATTGGAACTAATCTGAAAGATTTTGTAGAAAAAATGACTAGTTAAGTAAATCTAATTATTATGAGAAAATTAAAACTACAAATGCAAATTTCCCTCGATGGTTATGTAGAAGCCAGTAAAGGAAGGACAAATTTTAATTGGGATGACGAAGTAAGAAACTATTCTATAGAAAACACCAATGGAGTCGACTGCATTCTTCTTGGACGAAATACTGCCGAAGGTTTTATTCCACATTGGGAAGGGGTTGCAAATAATCCGACAGACCCCGATTTAGAATTTGGTAAACGAGTGACTGATATTTCTAAAACTGTTTTTTCAAGAAAACTTAAAAACTCTAAATGGAAAAATGCGAAATTAGCAAAAGGCAAAATTGTAGAAGAAATAAGCAAGCTGAAAAAGCAAAAAGGGAAAGATATTATTGTTTATGGCGGTAGTTCATTTGTGGCATTGTTACTTAAGTACAATCTGGTTGACGAACTCCATTTACTGGTAAACCCTGTAGCCTTTGGCGATGGGGTTACTATATATGATGATATTAAAAAGAGGCTATCGTTTACATTAATGAAGTGCCAATCATTTGGCTGCGGAACAGTATTACTTTGTTATACAACAAATGGGAAGTAACCATATTGCTTAATGTTTTTTTAAATGGAGACACATACAGAAGAGGTAGCAAAGCAAGGCAATTTTAGTAAGACTGTACAAATCATTAAACAGTCCCTCAATGGCGAGCAGATGGACTATACGCAAGGGAGTATACCCAGAGCGGTAGTATTGCTTGCTATTCCTATGATTTTAGAGCTGAGCCTGGAAAGCGTGTTTGCTATAGTAGACATGTTTTTTGTAAGTAAGCTGGGGCCTGACGCTATTGCGACTGTGGGGTTGACGGAGTCGTTTGTAACTATTATTTATTCCATAGCCATAGGCCTTAGCGCTGCCGCAACGGCTATAGTTGCTCGGCGTATTGGGGAAAAGAAGCCAGAAGAAGCCGCACATGCTGGGGCGCAGTCCCTGATAGTAGCGTTACTAGTATCCGTAGTTTTAAGTATCGCAGGTGTAACCTTTGCATCCGATATACTAAAATTCATGGGTGGCAGCGATGAAGTGGTAACTAATGGGGCCATATTTACCCGCATTATGCTGGGTGGCGAGGCGGCCATAATGCTTTTGTTTCTCATTAATGGTATTTTCCGGGGAGCAGGAAACGCCGCCATGGCTATGAAAAGTTTATGGATTGCCAGTGGGGTAAATATTATTTTGTGCCCTATTCTTATTCACTTCTTTGGGTTAAAAGGAGCGGCAGTAGCAACAGTAATTGGCAGAAGCTCCGGGGTTGTGTATCAGTGTTACCATTTGTTTAAGGGAGATGGCATTTTAAAATTTAAGCCTGGAGTTTTTACTGTTGATTGGACTATTATTAAATCCATAGCAGCTATTGCCTGGCCAGCTACCTTGCAGTTTCTTATTGGCAGCGGCAGCTGGATAGCGTTAACTAAGTTGGTGGCCGAAACAGGAGGCACAGACGCATCTGCCGGTTACCAAATCGCTTTTCGTAATTTTGTTTTCTTTATTCTGCCCGCCTGGGGCTTAAGCAATGCCGCGGCTACTTTGGTAGGGCAGAACCTGGGAGCTAATCGGCCATTAAGGGCAGAGCAAAGCGTATGGCTTACTACTAAATACAACGCTGTATTTACCACGTTTGTTATGCTGCTCTTTCTGTTCTTCTCGTACCCTATTGTAAATGTTTTTACGCAGGATGCTGCTGTTCTGAAATATGGAACAGAATCTTTACAAATCGTCGGAGGCGGATATATCTTTTACGGCGTTGCCATGGTATTAACACAAGCTATGAACGGAGCGGGAGATACCAGAACGCCTACTATTATAAACTTTATAGGTTGCTGGTTGTTCCAGGTTCCGTTGGCTTATTTTTTATCAGAGAACTTGGGGATGAAATCTAACGGTGTTTGTATCTCCATTCCCGCCTCTCAACTATTAATAGCTATACTATGCTGGTACTACTTTAAAAAAGGAAAGTGGAAGAGTATAAAAGTATAACTTTATTGAGTTATACTTTTTTGTAACAGATAGTAAATGTTAACAAACAGCCCTCTTCAATATCGTCCCTAATTTTCGTATCCCTTCTTCCATTTGTGTGGGATTAGAGTTGGAGAAATTAAGCCGTATAGTATTTTCTCCCCCATCTGCTGCAAAAAATGTTTTGCCGGGTACAAATACTACCTTGTGTTTTGCCGCTTCTTCCAAAATAGTATAAGCATCCATATACTCAGGTAACGTAAGCCATAGAAACATCCCACCTTCCGGCCTGGTATAGTTAACTTCTTTAGGAAAGTGCTTCCAAATTAGTTCTATCATATAGTTTCGCTGTTCACTATAAGCGGTTTTAATGCGGCCAATATGTTCGTCCAAATTATTGTCGCACAAATACTGGTAGATGATTCGCTGGGACAGGAAATTGGAATGCAGGTCGGAGGCTTGTTTCATCACGATCATCTTCTCAATAATTTCCCTGGGCGCAGTTACCCAGCCCAGTCGCATACCGGGAGAAATAATTTTAGAAAAAGAGCCCAACAAAATAGTTTGTTCATTGTTCCATTTTTTAATAGGAGGGACATCCTCGCCCATAAAGCGTATCTCTCCGTAAGGGTCGTCTTCTACTAGGATGGTAGTACTAGTTCTTAATAATTCTGCCACAAGCATTTTCTTTACTAAACTGTAAGAGATTCCGGTTGGGTTCTGGAAATTGGGAACGCTATAAAATAATCGGATGTCATTTTCATTAATGGCTTCCTCAAAAGCGTAGGTGTCAATACCGTCTTCCAGCAAAGGAACTGTTATAAACTGTGGCTGAAATACTGAGAAGGCCTGTATGGCGCCAAGGTAGCTGGGTTTTTCCAGCAGTACTTTATTGCCTCTGTTAATAAATAGTTTAGCGGCAAGGTCAAGGCCCTGTTGAGAGCCGTTTACTATTAGAATTTCTTCAGGAGTAATGTCCATACCGTGCTTTTGTTTGTATCGGTCAGAGATGTACTCCCGTAATGGATAGTAACCCTCCGACACTGCATACTGAAGGACGTTCTTTGCGTCTTCTGTAAGTACTTTCTGTGCGGCAAGGGCTATAGCCTCTGCCGGAAAGTAGTCGGGGTTGGGCAAACCGCCGGCAAAAGAAATTACATCCGGCTGGGAGGTTACTTTTAGAATCTCCCTAATAAACGATCGGGGAATTTCGCTTACCCTGTCTGCAAAGGTAAACTGCTGTTCTGTGTTGTTCATAATAGTATAAATGTGTTTTAAGTGACTAATAAAAAAAGCCCGGCTTTCGACCGGGCTTTGCATTTCTTAACTAAAGAGAATAGCTATCCCGGCCCTACGCTGTGGGCGACTACGACAAGGACTGCTACCATAGAAATAGTTTTACTATTCATATCTTTAGTTATGATATATATAAAATAAAAAACCCGGGTTGTTTGGGCCCGGGTTGGTTTGTTCAGATTTCTTTATTATAAATCAGACATACCAAGCCCGGGCGGCCTTTGCGACTGCTACCGCGGCGACTAGTACAATATATCTGTTGGTATTTTTCATATCTTGTTTTACAAACCTAGCAAATAGATTTTGCAAAAACAAAAAATGAATCGTAAATTTTACAATGAATGAGTTAGTATACGGTTATGAGTAAGAACAGCGACAACTTTTTTGAGGATGTTTACGAAGTAGTAAAACTTATTCCTAAGGGTCGGGTTACCTCTTACGGGGCCATTGCCGAATACCTGGGAATAAAAAGCGGCGCCCGCATGGTGGGCTGGGCCATGAACTCCTGCCATGATATGAAAGACATACCCGCACACCGGGTAGTAAACAGTAAGGGACTGCTTACAGGCAAACACCATTTCCCCTCTGCCAACGACATGCAAAAGAGGCTGGAGAAAGACGGGGTAAAAGTAAAGAACGATAAAGTAGTAGACTTTGATAAACTGCTCTGGCTGCCCAGGAAGGAGTTGTTGTAGGGTTTTAAATACACTTACGCAGAGTCCCATACTGCAGACTCTACTCGGACGGGAAGCTCTGACTATTCAATCCCTTTATAGCAATGGCTATGCTATTGTTACTTCTATTTCTAAATTTTCAGGTATGTTATTAAATGTTACTTCTAAAGTCGAAGTATACAAAATACTACCAATTGGAATTTGGTGTATTCTATCATTTTCAGTAAAAGCGCCAAGTACTACAGTAGGCATCTTTCTATATGCTACAATATCTAATAATACAGTACCGGGAATTTTAGTATCATTCAATGGTGTTAAAATTAAAAGTTTAGAACCCGTATTAATATTAAGTTCTACTGTCGGGTTTGATTTACTGACTTTTGCCATAGCTAAAAGAGTCTTTAAGTTTTCACCAAATTATAAATAAAACCTTAAAACACAACCTAAAATAATGCCAGATTGAAGTTTTTAAATATCTTTGGGTATAAACCTAAAAACCAGAGATATGGAATCACTACTAAAAATAACCTTAAATCAGAGAAAAGCAATTAACAATTTTTTAGGTAAAATAGAGAATGAATTTAAAACTCCAGTAATTGTTTATTGTGGCCCAATAGAAAAAACAATTGTTGATTGTGCCGTATCGTTATTAAGTAAATATAAAGACGCCGGACATAAGGGAATAACATTACTATTGGATTCTACTGGCGGTGATGCTAATTATTTGGATGTACTATTGAGTAAATTAAAGGAATTTGAATGCTATAATTGTGTGGTATTGACAAATGCAATGTCGTGTGCTACTATGCTGGCTTTGAATGCAGATAATCTATATGCTAATAGTGAATATTCTCATATAGGTCTAATAGACTTGCAAGACCAGAATTTATTTAGCCAGAAATTTTATTCAGCATTCAGATTACTTGATTGTTATAAAGTTAAACATGGTTTTGATTTAACCAAGAATATAGAGGATGTATTTTGGTATGAACTACCAAAGCCACAAGAAAGTCAATTAATAGAACATCAAAGAAGCTGGCTGCAAGTAATTGTTGATGACACAAGAAAAAACATTAGTAGTGTTTATGAGGGGATGCTTAATGGATGCTTAAAGAATATCCAAAATAAAGAATCAATAGCAAAGGAAATGGCTGTATTTTTAATGAATCACAAAAGTTATTTTGGACACCAAATAGGAATACCAGTATCTTATTTAAAAAAAGAACTTTCTTTTGAATACAAAGATTATATGGATAGTAATATAGTTTCTAAAGATATTGGTTCTGATATACAAATTTACGGTATTATGCTAGAGGGGTTTATTAATTGCGGCAGAATAAATGCGTTGGTTCAGGATAAGCAAGAAGCCTACTATTAGAACGAGTGATAAATCTTCCAGCTATTTTGTCCTTGTTGGCGTCCCCGCCAACAAGATTGTCTCTTTTTACTACTATAATTTTCTACGACACCAAAGCCCTTCTATGCTACTTTTATTTCCCCCAATACTTTAAACCAAACTAACCATTTTTTTGTTTTAATGCTAGTAACCTTTCGTCTGGGTCAAGCCCATCGTGCCAGTTGGCACAGCCTCATTCAAAAACCACAAAAATCATACATCGCCCAAAAAAATATCAATGACAAAACAATGCCATAACAATGACAAAGCAATGCCATAACAATGAATAACAATGCGCAAATTTTTTGCCGTGTAAGATTTTCCATCAACTAGTAAAAAAGCATGTAGCACAAAACCGGCTGCCTTAATACACTTGTTACTATCTTGCAGGGCTAATAAATGTGTTATGTATATGCCTATTCCATTAACGATTTTCAACCCCCTTATTATCAATAATATAAAGATGATACAAAGAAAGCTAATAGCTCCAACAACCGCCCTTGTTTACAAATTTGCCAGGGGTTTAGCTGAGGCTTTTTCAGAAACGAACCACAAACCCACAAAACAGATCAGTCCATTTAACAGTAAAGTCTCAAAACTGAATTTGTACCCGTTAAACCACTGCTCCGAATTATTGTTTATCACCAGCGTGATTAATGGCGCCGCTATACATACTATCGGTACGGTGTACCAGTGGTCTTTAACGCTTCGTTTAGTAAGCAAGCCAAAAGCGAACAAGCCCAGCAAAGGGCCGTAGGTAAAGCTTGCCATTTTAAGCACCGAAGTAATTACCGACTGGTTGTTAAATTCCCGGAACACTACTATTATTATCAGGAACAGCAGCGAGAACCCAACGTGAACTATAAACTTCTGCTTTTTGCGCAGCGCTTCCGGTTTGGTAGTAAAGTTTAAAAAGTCGATGCAAAACGAAGTAGTAAGCGCCGCCAGGGCAGAGTCGGCGCTGGCGTAGGACGAGGCGATAATACCCAGCAAAAAGCACAGCCCGGCAAACCAGCCAAAGTGTTTTAGCGCAAGTGTTGGGTATAAGTCGTCGGGACGCGCAGGCGCCGCAATACCTTTGGAGTTAATGTAAAGGTACAGCAAAGCGCCCAGGGTAAGGAAAAGCAGGTTTACTATTAGCATTATCAGCGTAAACCAATACATATTTTTTTGAGCCTCGCCAATGTTTTTGCAGGTCAGGTTCTTTTGCATCAAATCCTGGTCAAGCCCCGTCATTACTATGGCTATAAAAGCTCCTGAGACAAACTGTTTAAAGAAGAACCGCCCGCTTTTGGGGTCGTCGAAAAAGAATATTTTGGAGTACGAGCTGTCGCTAACCTTCTCAACCATTTCCCCTAACGACCACCCCAACTGCTGCGATATCAGGTAAACGCTGACGATTAAGGATGTTATTAAAAAAATGGTTTGGAACGAATCCGTCCATACAATGGTTTTAACGCCGCCCCTGAAGGTGTAAATCCAGATCAGGAATATGGTAATGGCCACCGTCATAAAGAAGGGTACATGCAGGCTTTCAAATAAATACAATTGCAATACTTCCGCCGCTATGTACAATCTTAGCGAGGAGCCTATTGTTCTGGAGATAAGGAAGAAAGCTGAGCCGGTTTTGTAGGGCCAAAAGCCCAGCCGCCGCTCCAGGTAGGTATATATAGAAACCAGGTTCATGCGGTAATACAGGGGCATAAGCACATTAATAATAACAAAGTAGCCGATGACCTGCCCAAGAATGATTTGGAAATAAGAGAATTGGCTGGCGCCAACCGCCCCGGGAACAGAAACAAAAGTTACCCCCGAAATGGAGGTTCCTATCATCCCGAAGGCTACCAAATACCAGGGGGATTGCTTATTTGCCGTAAAAAAGGCCTGGGTGTCAACATTCCTGGAAGTATAATAGGAAATGGTGAGTAGTGCGGCGAAATAAAGTATTAGTACAGTGAAAATAAGCTGCGGACTCATAAAAATTTTATATTAAAAAGCAAAAATCAACTATTTTTTTATTACCTTTGGCAAGATACCCTATAAAATATTATGAATAAAATTTATAACATTTCTCCATTCCACGAAGAGGATGTAGAGCTTCTTGAAGAAGTAGGGACGTCCAGCGCTAACGACCTTGTGGTTTTTAACGACGAAGTAAATACTTTTGAGCACGTTATAAACACGCTTATAAAAGTATGTAAACACACGGCAGAACAGGCCGAGCAGTGTACCTGGATAATCCATTACAAAGGTAAATGCACCGTAAAGATGGGATCTTTTGAAGAACTACTGCCCATGCGTACAGCTATTTGCGACAGAGGAATTTCCGCAGAAATTTTATAAGTATAAAGAAATAAGAATTTACCCTAAATTGCGTTTTCTTTATACACTTGGTTTGCTATGCAATTTCCCTCAAAACTAATAGAAAATGCGGTAGAAGAAATATCAAAATTGCCGGGCATAGGTAAAAAAACAGCCTTGCGTTTAGCCCTCCACTTATTAAAACAAAACGAATTTACCACAGTAAGTCTTTCAGAGGCTCTTATAAACCTTCGCACAAAAATAAAATACTGCGCTACCTGCCATAACATAGCCGATACAGAAACCTGTTCTATATGCGAGAGCCATAAGCGCGATAAAACAGTAATATGTATAGTAGAAGATACCAGGGATGTGCTTGCCATAGAAAATACCGCCCAATATCAGGGTTTGTACCATATACTCGGCGGCATTATTTCACCTATTGAAGGAATAGGCCCTTCCGATCTTAATATAGATTCCCTGCTTAAAAGAGTATCGGGTTCGGAAGTGAAAGAACTAATAATGGCTTTAAGCCCTACTATGGAAGGCGACACCACCGCCTTTTACCTTACCCGCAAGCTTAAAGAATACAACATAAAAATAAGTACAATTTCGCGCGGTATTCCTATAGGAGGCGAGTTGGAATATACCGATGAAATAACGCTGGGAAGAAGTATAATAAGCAGAACTGTTTACGAGCCGTGAAAAAACTTTCTGTAATTATAATAAACTACAACGTATGCCATTTTCTGGAACAGACCCTCCTTTCGGTCCGGAAAGCCATTGCAACATTGGATGCAGAAGTTATTGTAGCCGATAATAATTCTGTAGACGGTTCTGTGGAAATGGTAAAAGCAAAGTTCCCCGAAGTTATTCTTATCCTTAACAAAAAAAACCTTGGGTTTTCTAAAGCTAATAACGAAGCTATAAAAAGAGCAAAAGGGGAATATGTATTATTACTTAACCCTGATACTGTAGTAGAGGAAGACACTTTTACAAAGTGTTGCTCATTTATGGATGCACACCCTGATGCAGGCGCCTTGGGTGTTAAAATGGTGGATGGCAAAGGGAATTTTTTGCCAGAATCTAAAAGAGGGCTTCCAACTCCCTGGGTGGCGTTCTATAAAATATTTGGGTTGGCGGCGCTTTTTCCCAAATCTCGCAAATTCGGGCGCTATCATATGGGATTTCTTGACCCTGATCAAACCAATGAGGTAGAAGTGTTGTCAGGCGCATTTATGTTTATTCGTAAAAGTGTATTAGGTA
>Ga0302315_10000392_pt1 | contig 50295 bp, 49 predicted proteins | sample III_Palsa_N3_1_FD_200532 | JGI IMG/M metagenome (GOLD analysis project Ga0302315, IMG submission 200532) | Peat permafrost microbial communities from Stordalen Mire near Abisko, Sweden - III_Palsa_N3_1 | ecosystem: Environmental > Terrestrial > Soil > Palsa > Peat permafrost | place: Sweden...
TACTGCCGATAGTACAGGACATATTTATATAACCGCAGCTTTGTTCAATGGGACGCTGCATATAGGAAATGCCGTTAGCATTACAGGACAGGTATACCAACGTACAGGGTTAATACAATTTGATACAATGGGAAATTTTAACTGGGTGCAGTACGTGGGTGCTAATACGATGACCACTTACACCCAAACAGGCAACTCTTCAGCCCTTGCTTTAGATGGCGTGGGAAATGCTCATCTATTAACCTATATGGGGTCAGGCGTAGTATTAATACCGGGTGACACCAGCCATTATGGTGAATATGACTTGACTTATAGTGCGGCTGGAACGTTACTCAGTGCAAAGAGATTGGGTATGGATTCCGTTTACTATGTAGGTGGGGGGGTGATTGATCCTGCCACAGGTAAACTATATGTTTATGGACAAAGAAATCAAGGTACAAATCCCTTATTTTTATGCTATGCAGCAGCGTTCGATACCAGTAGGAATACAGTATGGCTGGATACAGCGGGAAATAATAGTACAGGATTGGGAGGGATTATTTATGACCGGATGGGACATTTGTATTTTAATGGCGCTGCGGGAGATTCGTTCTCCTTTAATGGGATTTCAGTTTCACCCGGCACTGCCGACATTTTAAAAACAGATACAAATGGCCATCCTATATGGCTACAAAGTTTCCATATTCTTGGTAGTAGTGTAATTGGGACGGCACAAATTACATTATTGCCCAATAACTTAATTGCTGGTACTGGTGTTTTCGCTGGTACTATGACAGATGCAAATGGCCCGGATTATCTTGTAACAACTCCCGGTGAAGGACAAAACCCTTTTTTAACCCTGCTTGATACATCTGGAGTAGTTATGACACTACAGCAAATACATGGTGACGGCTTTTATGATTGGGGTCTATACACTACCTCTGATAGGGTAGGTAATGTATATATAGGTGGCCAGGTAGCGGATAGTATCTATGCTGGCGGTATAACGCCCTATGTAAGTGTAGGCGGCAATACAGACTTTTTTGTAATGAAGTACGGTATGGATTGTGATTGCACCTCCATGCCGGTAGCTAACTATACAGATACGGGCGCACACTACATAAAGGGCTTTACCTATACTGGCACCACTACCGGCATAGACAGCGTGGTATGGCATTTCGGAGATACATCGGCTAACGTAACTGGCATGAGTGCCCTACATACCTATGATAGTGGTGTGTATGAAGCATGTGTGTATGTATATAGTCCCTGCGGTATGGATATGCATTGCTCCAGGATTCAGGTAGATACTATTCCTACTAATGTTGTGAATGTAATAACTGCAAATAATGTGCAGGTATATCCTAATCCTGCACAAGATGTGGTAAATGTAAAAACAGTCACAGCAGGCATGAGCTATAGGTTACTTACTATTACCGGCGTAAGTGTTGGTAATGGATTGTTGGCGCAGGGCAGTAATAATGTGTCACTACATGGGCTGGCAGCGGGGATTTATATATTGGAGATGAAGAGCGCGGATGGTGGAGTTCAGATGGTGAGGGTGGTGAAGGAATGAGTGTGCCTATATAGAATTCCTTCCCATGCATGGGGCTAACGCCCTAAAAGCTTAACAGGAGCGGCGAAGATGGCAACCTAAAACTTTATAAAAAGATCACGATGAGGATAATACTACAAGCGGGGATATTTATGCTCTTTTTTTTAAGTTTTTTCAATGCCCGTGCGCAACAATTTGATTGGGTAAAAGGCGGTGGTACAAACGACAGTGATCCTAATTTGGATATACACGCTGAAGCAACGTACTATACGTGTACAGACCCTAATGGAAATGTATATGCCCTTAGTATTGTGGGCAGCACTGCAATTTATGCTGATACCTTCTATAAGTCAGGCGCATATGGGAGCGATCAGAATATCCTTTTAACCAGCTATAATTGTACAGGACAAATGCGCTGGGCAAAGCTGATAGCCTCATCGTCAGACCGGTGTTACCCATACGGCGTAGCAGCCGATAGTACGGGGCATGTATATGTAACCGGATTATTAACGAATGGAACACTCTATATAGGCTATGATACATCAATACCCGGCCTTGTATACGAGCACACAGGGCTTATACAATTTGATACTAATGGGCACTTTAATTGGGTGCGATATGTAGGTGCCAACACGATAACTACTTTGGCGGAAACCGGCAACTCTTCAGCACTTGCATTAGATGGGGATGGCAATGCCCATCTATTAACCTACATGGGTTCGGGCGTTGTATTAATGCCGGGCGACACCAGCCATTATGGTGAATATGACCTGGCTTACGATGCGGCTGGAGCATTACTCAGTGCAAAAAGATTAAGTATGGATTCCGTTTATTATGTAGGTGGGGCAGTGATTGATCCTGCTACAGGTAAACTTTATGTTTATGGACAAAGAAATCAAGGTACAAATCCTTTATTTTTATGCTACGCAGCGGCATTCGATACCAGTAGGAATGCCGTATGGCTCGATACAGCAGGAAATAATAGTACAGTAATAAATAGTATTGCTTATGATGGTATGGGACACTTATATTTTAATGGTGCTGGCGGAAATACCATAAATTTTAGTATTGCCTCTTTTTCTTTTAACGATGATTCTATATTAAGTAATGGTATTTATCCCATTGCGGTAATAATGAAAACAGACCTTAACGGACATCCAATCTGGATGCAAAAATTGGATGTTACTACAGACGTTAATGGATACGGTCTTAATACACTTACTGTATTGCCCAATAATTTAATTGTTTCAGCAGGCGTTTTTGCCGGATGGCTATACAATGGGACAGACAGTATTTTATCTGCTGCCGGGCAAGGCCAAAATCCTTTTTTAACAGTACTTGATACTTCAGGTGTCGTTATGACCCTGAAGCAAATATATGGAGACGGCTTTTATGATTGGGCCGTATGTGCAACTTCTGATAGAGTGGGTAATGTATATATAGGTGGCCAGGTGGCAGATAGTATCTATGCTGGCGGTATAACGCCCTATGTAAGTGTAGGCGGTAATACAGACTTTTTTGTAATGAAGTACGGTATGGATTGTGATTGTACCTCCATGCCGGTAGCTAACTATACAGATACAGGCGCACACTACATAAAGGGCTTTACCTATACTGGCACCACTACCGGCATAGACAGCGTGGTATGGCATTTCGGGGATGCCAGCGCAAACGTAAATGCTATGAGCGCAATACATACCTATGATAGTGGCGTTTATGAAGCATGTGTGTATGTGTATAGTCCCTGCGGTACGGATATGCACTGTAGCAGGATACAGGTAGATTCCACCCACCTTTATAATGAGGTAAACAATGTAACTGCAAATGATGTGCAGGTATATCCTAACCCCGCACAAGGTGAAGTGAACGTAAAAACAGTATCAGCAGGTATGAGCTATCGGGTGCTTACTATTACGGGTGTGATTGTTGGCAATGGTGTATTGGCGCAGGGGAGCAATAATGTGTCGCTACATGGGCTTGCTTCGGGGATTTATATATTGGAGATAAAAGGGGGTGATGGTAGTTTGCAGATGGTGAGGGTGGTGAAAGAGTAGAATATTCTAACACATTAATTTGAGCCTGTAATTTATATTACAGGCTACTTTATCTTAATGCAACAAAAATAAATATACATAATTAAACTACTGTAACTTTTCAAAACTACAGTAAACGGGCGTTTGTCGTTAGCATAAGGTTGTTCATGTAAGGTGGTTTTCATTGGTTTCTGTCCTCTTTAGTTTCAAGGCGGGAACTAAGAGAAAGAAAGATTGATTTTTGAAAACAGTTATGCCTTTGCGCCGGTAGTGATGCTGCGTACACCTGCCTATAGCTTTAAGAGCTACGAAGGTACAGGCATTCAATTGTTAGTAAAAACGGATTTTTTCAGGGCGGCCCTCATCAGTGCAAGTCAAAGTTTGTACAATGAATTAGCGCGCGTCAATTTTGATTATCAAAAATTAGACCATAAGGCAAAAGGGGCTATCCTGAAATATTTCAATAGAATGTGCTACCGGCCTACACCCTTTGGCCTTTTCGCAGGATTTTCAAGTATAAGGTGGGGAGAAAAAAATAATATCATATTTAGCGATCATGTTCAAATTCATACTCAGCTTAATTTTGCTGAATCCGTCAGCTGTGCAAATGAATTAATCAATGAGCATTTAAAATGCGACCTGCGCTACATGGTAAATGATACGTTGTACAGGCTGCCGAACGAATACCGTTATGTTCGTTCAGAATATGATAGTGAAAAAAGCAAACGAGTGTTTTATCTGCATTCTTTAGAGCGGTCAAAAGCAATAGATGATATTATTCAATTTTTACAGCAGCCGGAAAGCTATGCTGCAATTCTTTCTTTCATTTTGCTGAGCTTCAAAACAGACGAGAAAACAAGTTGCGAATTTTTAGACTGGCTTAAAGATGAGCAAGTTCTTTTACAGGAATTGCGCGCCAACATTACAGGGACGGATTATTTGCAAAGAATAATTAACCTTTCGGCTATTGAAAATCAGGATATATCTGCCTTAACATCTAAAGAAATTGAAACGTTAGTAAGCAAAACGAACGGGGTATCATTTTATATTAACCTGCAAAAAGAAACAGTAAAAGAAATACTTCACGAAAGGTATCAGCAACAACTTTTAACCGGACTGTATGCTTTAAATAAACTATTACCTGCTATCCAGTCTGAAGGATTGCAGCATTTTAAAACAGCTTTTCTGAAAAAATTTGACCGAAGGAGTATACCGCTCATGGAAGCACTTGACCCGGAATTAGGCGCAGGTTATGAAGCACTGGCAACGAGGCATTCTTTATCCTATTTACTTAAAAATATTACCATTGAAGAACATCAACATATACGGACTTCCACTACCCAATGGACATTGGCACATGCAATGTTATTTCAAAAGTGGAACTCACTGCCGAAGGACAATACAATTATTCAATTGGACAAAAGCGATTTGCAACGATTGTCCGAATTTAAAGAGGACAATGTTTATCCGCCAAGTTTTTCTGTCATATTCCGTGTGCTCGATGACAAGGTTTTTCTTGAACAAGCTGGCGGTGTAACTGCAACTTCTATCTTGGGCAGGTTTACCCCGTTTAGCAAGGAGATATTTGCCAGTTGCAAGGAAATAGCAGAACATGAACAAAACACTAACCCAGATATTATCTATGCTGAAATCGCCCATTTTAGCGAAGACCATGCTGCCAATATTGAAAGGCGGCAAAATGTGCGGGAATATGAGATTCCAATACTGACGTGTTCCGTTGTGAATAAAGAATACCAATTGCCTCTATCGGACTTATGGGTGTGCGTAAAAAATGAACGAATTGTTTTATGGTCGAAAAAACAGGATAAAGAAGTAATTCCCCGCCTTTCTTCATCTTATAATTACCAGCGCAATGACCTGGCCGTTTTTCGTTTTCTCTGTGACCTGCAATATCAGAATTTAAAAGCAAGTCAAAATTTCGACCTTGCCTATTTTTTCCCAGACCTTCAATTTTATCCGCGAACGGAGTATGAAAACGTGATTCTTCAATTGGCAAATTGGCGAATTTTATCTTGTAAAATAGGTGAGCTTTATTCCTGTAAATCAGAAAGCCAAAAGGTTGCTTTGCTTAAAACCTGGGCCACTGAATCCAACTGGCCGCAATACATCGCGCTAAGGGAAAACGATAATGAGTTAATTTTTAATACTCATGATGAGCAACAACTTAGCTTACTGGCTAACAATTTTAAAACCGGGCATTCGGCTGTTATTACTGAATATCCTTTTATGGGTACGGAAAATCAATTGATAACTGATTTATACAATGCGCCATATGCTTGTCAATTTATAGCTTCTTTATATCATAGCCAGGAAGCATATCCAAAGCTGCAAAGTAAGCCTGAACTTAATAATTATTTTACCCCGGTTAAGCGTAAGTTTATTCCTGGAAGCGAATGGATTTATTGCAAATTGTATTGCCAGCCCGACCGCTCTAATGAACTTTTGATTGAGCATATAACCACATATTTAGATTTATTGCAGTCAATAGGGAAATTAAAAAAGTGGTTTTTTATACGTTACCGCGATCCTGATTATCATTTACGGATTAGGTTAAATATCGATCCGCATGATGGGGGAGATATAATCCATATTTTCAACAGAAGATTTGCCGGATTGGTACAGGCAGGTCTTATTAATGATCTGAAGGTAGAAATATATGAACGCGAACTGGAGCGTTATTCGCCTTTCTTAATTGAACCAATTGAATCATTATTTTGCGAAAGCTCTTTGCGGATTGCGGAATATTTAAAAAGCCAGTCTTCCGTAGAAAGCGCCAATTACCAATATTTTGAATTTAGCGACCTGCATTGTATCATGGAAGCCTTTGATTTTGGGCCGTTGGGCAAATCAAAGTTGTGTTGCCAATTATACGAATCTTTATCGGTTGAATATGAAAATGGTAAATCATTAAATGAACAAATGAAACGTAAATTCAGGGAAGTAAAAGACGTTTTAATAATGGCATTGGAAAGGGATAAACACTTCAAAAGTATTCCATTTTATAGTTCACTTTTGACTGTACATAAGAAGTCAAGGAAATTACCTTTTGAAAACAGACGGCAATTAGTAGCTGACATCATGCATATGCACCTTAACAGGCTATTTGTTGATGATGCCAGGAAGCAGGAAATGATTATTTACTATTGTTTGTGGAGACATTACCAATCCGCAGTTGCCAGGAATAAACAAGCAGTTACTTACGTGCATTAAGCATATTGTCGTTGATCGCCTGAATAAAGTTTTGTTTGTAGGCCCTCCCTATGCTTATTTCATCCTTATTCCAGAATATAATTTTACCAAATTCAACTTTTTTGATTTTGGGTATATTTATCACAAACGATTTATGCGCTCGAATAAAATTAGAAGGCAAATTACCTTCTATTTCTTTCATGGTCGAATGCGTTATATGGTTTTCCTTATCTGTGACAATACTTATATAGTTCAACTTTGATTCAATATACAGAATGTCTTTAAAATTTATCCTTACTACTTTTCCTTTTCCTTCACTCTTAATAAAAACAAAGTCCTTCGTGTTCTCCTGACTGGACAAGCCTTGTCTAAGGGCAATTTGTTCCCTTGCTTTTGCAACTGCTTTGGAAAAACGCTCATAGAATACAGGTTTTAGTAAGAAATCTACTGCATCTTTTTCAAAGGCATTGACAGCATATTCTGGATAAGCAGTTGTGAAAATAACTTGTGTACGGTTCGAGATAAGGTCTGCGAGATGAATACCGGAAATCCCCGGCATCTGCACATCCAAAAAAGTAATATCGGGTGAAATTTTGTGTTCGCTGAATTGTTGTATGGCAATCTTTGAATCCAATTGTGTGCCGATTAATTCAAGGCCGGGCGTGGCTTTAATATGGTTAGCGATAACGTCAATGCAATGTTGTTCATCGTCAACAATAAAACAAGTTGTAGTATTCATAACCTTATTTTTAAATCAACATGAAAGTTGTTATCAATTTCATTTAGCAATAAATCAAAATCTCCTTCTTTAGGATAATAATCGTTAAGCCTGGAAGTAACATTTTGAAGTCCGATATGGTCACTTGGTATAAGGTTTTTAGTTTGACGGATGTAATTTTCTGTGTGAAGCACGAGCATGTCGTCATTAACACTTATTGATATCAATGCTGGATGTTCAGCCACAGTGAGTTCACCATGCTTAAAAACGTTCTCTACAAAAGTCAGCAATAGCATAGAAGGCACACGATAGGTTTTATATTGCTCTTGTATATTTATGTTATAAGTCAGGCACAATCGTTTACTAAAACGCAACTGCATTAGCTGGATAAAACGGTCTATGTGTTCAACCTCGTCCCACAACGGCAGTTTTCCATCTTCTGCCACTTTCCCTAATGAATACCGCATAATTTCAGATAACAGTAATATTCCTTGTGAAGCATCAGGTGAAATTTCCATTACTGAACTATAAATAAAATTAAGGCTGTTAAAAAGGAAGTGAGGATTAATTTGTGCCTGCAGGTGGGCATACCTGGAGATAGCAAGGTTTTTTTCGGTTTCTGACTTGCTTTTCTCAGATTCCAATTGTGCTATTCTTGCGGCATTCGACCTTTTCAAAAACCAATAGCCGGTACTGAAAATAATGAGTTGAAGGGCCATCCAAAGCGTGCGTAATACATCGTTTGTATCAATGTTATGAATGTTAAGATTCTTTCCTCCGCGCTCTGTAAATACGCTCAAAATAAAATTAAAAACCAGATAGAGTATAATTTCAATGGCGATCATAAGCATAACCCTGATAATGCTTTTTCTTATTGCGCCTTTGAACCTTAAAGCCACTTCCGCATTGAAATAAAACAACATAATGTCAAGAAAGAAATAAAGGATAAATACCCATAGCTTTTCCTGTACGCCCATCCTGTACGCCAATATTGTCTGAAAGGTTAAATAAGTAGCCCATAGGATGCAATGTAACCCCCAATTTTTTATACTATACCTGGCTGACATAGCAGAAAGTGTTTGTTTCAATGCCGAATATATAGCGAATACGGTTGTTTGTATATCGAATACTGTCGTTCATGTAATAGTTTTTTAAATGTGAAATACTGTTTTAACTTCATTTTCATAAAAACAGCTTATATGAAAAGAGAAACAGCACCACTCAGCAAAGGTAAATCAAGGGCATTATACATCTATCAAAACCAAGCCAGCAGGGGTACACAAGCGAACCTAACGCATCCCACAACTATTACTATTACCACCCTCACAACCAGGGTAAACGGGTCGCCATTTGTAAAAGCAGTCAATCAGTGAAACCATTAAATAATTGACCATGAAAACAATAAAAATAGTTCATTCGATAGCTTTCCTGCTGATTTTACTATTCGTATATGCAGCAATAAGCAAGTTAGTGGATTATCATGTATTCAGGATGCAATTACACAGGTCTCCGCTATTGGCTTTTGCAGCCCCATTTGTAGCATGGTTTATTCCTGTCCTTGAACTTTTTATTTCCACATTACTTGTATTTGAACCAACAAGGTTGAAAGGACTATATGCCTCAATATTGTTACTATCCCTGTTTACGTTTTATTTAATTGCAATGCTCTGTTTTAGCCCCTACATCCCTTGTTCCTGCGGCGGTATCCTGCAAGGACTATCCTGGAAAACACATATCCTATTCAATCTTGTCTTTATAGCCCTATGTATTATTGCCATTGTCAAATGGCAGGATCAGTACAACCTTAAAACAGAACCGAATGATGAAATACGTATTTCAAGCTCCCTTTAAACATATCACAGGTGAAGCCGAAAACCTGAAAAAACGAGTAGGCATAATAAAGTACACCTTCAAATCGCTTTTAAGGCGAAGGGTTATTATTCATTGTTAACTTCAAAAGTTTTTGGTGCTTTTTGAGATTATAAAAGCACTTTATTTTATGAAAAAAATGAAATTTGCAATCATTGCTGTTGCCCTGGGCATTTCATTCGCCTTTGCTGGCCACGCAGCAAGCCACAACGCTAAAATTGGCGATCCAAGCTATTATTGGTTTACTACCGGTGGGACATATGACGATGAAGCTACAATATCAGCCGAACAAACTTCAACCGGTTGTAATGGCAGTGTTACCCTTTGTCAAAACGGGTATAACAGCAGCCAACTTGTAAATCCTTCAGAACCAAATGAGGGCGTTAAAATGGGCGAATCACCTGCTGCGAAAATCTACAATCGCCAATAGTGGGTAGTCATGGTATAATTATTCATTAAAAAGGGGCCGTTCAATAATTATGAATAGCCCCTTTTTTGTTTATTAAACTAAGTATATATTGGTTAACAGTTTGAAATATTTGATTTCTATGAAAAAAGTGAAGGGGTTAAGTCTGGAGAGGTGCCCAGAGCAGTCCTTTATATGCGATGATCCAGGTAATTAGAGAAGATAAAATGCAATGTAAAAAGGCCGTCTTGTAATGGTCTGCCTTTTTTGGTTGTAAATTTGCGCTTTAATTGGGCATACTTCATTTTTGCCTATTCAATTGACATTCGGAACACTTGTTCGTCTGGTGGCAGGCATTGCCTATCTGTACAAACCTGGAAAGTTACTTTTCCGCTAAGTGTAACAGCTTTAGTTTTTGACACCTTTATTATCTGTACAAAATCCACCCTTTTGCTATATTCATTTGCTCCTATATTGTTCTGTTTATCTACAAATTTTATTAACGTTCCAATTTCCCTGGGATAACCGATAATTTGAATATCTGGAGTTTTATCGAAGGAAATCTGTGTTGGTGTAGATACAGCATTATCGGGCTGCAGCCTTGAATAAATATGCCATGAATAATCCAATAAAGCTATCGCGTGAAACTGGTAAGTCGTTGAAGAAATTTTATTTACCCGAAATTCCCATTTTACCGGGTGCAGAATTTGAAGGTAATGTGGCCTTGATGCGTAAACATTTATCAACGCGATCAAAAAAGAAATTTTTAGTAGGTTCATTTTAATCTGGGTAAAGTAATCTGTTTAAAGTGCGTCTGTATTTTTTCCCTGGTTCACTATTTTTTACATCTTCAGAAAGGGTAGCAAACAACGCTGCCAATTCTTCCTTGCCATTTTGTGAGGTTGGATCACCACTGCCGAGCATTGTCAATGCTTGTAAGCTCAATTGTGAATCAGGATGCTGTCGAATGTAATCTTTAGGGATTTTAAAGCATTCCCTTATTTTGGATAGGAGCTGTGCGTGTATTGTGGTTGTATCCGGTTTATCGTCTGTTTTTTCCTTGTAATAAACTGCATTCAGATTTTGAATATCAACATTCAATTGCTTAACTGGCTCCCATAATTTATATTCGTAATCAACACTTAATACCGGGCCAGTCACATTTACTCTTATTACGCCATTGCTGGTTGAAATAATTAGTGATAATGCGCCTTCCTGGAGAAACACCGGAACCAAATCCCTTTTTTGGCTTTCATCTAAATAATTCAAATAAAGAGCTGCAAATTCAGGGTCAACTAAAGTTACACTAAATGCGAACATACCGTGCTCAACAAAAGCAGTATCCATTGTATCACCTATATGCAATGTTACATAGCTTATATTTTTATTATCAACCATTCCTTTTATCGAACAATGGGTTAGCTGCGCTTTAGATAGTACAGGAATTATCATTAATAGTGTAAATATTATTGCTTTCATAAAGAATTATGTTTATGGTGAAATTTAGGAGGTGTATACCCATTTTCTTTAATCACAAGTACATCCATTAGCATTTTCTTTTCTACAAGGTCAAGACCATATTTTTGCAAGCCTTTTCTTATGTTAAGCATATTATATGGTGGATGTTCGGGCAAGTCCGAGGCATTTATCGCAAAATCAATGTTGCCGGAATAATTTGTAGCATTGATAAATGGGGTCGGAAATGTGTTAGTTACAATAACGTCCAATGTTGAAATCAAACTTGAAATGGGCCAATTCTTAAGGTATTTAATCAAGGCATTTTTTTGAAAGAAATGAAGCTCCGGTTTTCCGCCCTTAGTTTTTAGTTTATTCATTCTTGATGTTCTTACAAGAACCAGGCAATTGATCTTTCTTTTTTCAATTTTGCACGTTAAATCAAAATAGCGTTCCAAATCTTGTTGCATGAATTTGTAGATACGGTCAGCCTTTGAGGGAATTGTAAATATTTCATAGGCATAGTAATTTTTGGCAGCCCAGTCATCGAATTTGTTATTATCTGCCGGTGGAAGAAAATTGGTTGTATCCCTTACCTCAAGAATAATATTATTGCCATGAAAATTATACTTTCCCTCTTGATAAGCGGTGGCTAATAAGTTTACGGCGCTTCTACCATTTATAAACAGCTTATTTGTTTTATTGCTGCCCATTGTCCGTTGGGTTGACTCGATACCGCCCTCCCCGCTTATTGGCCGCATTAAATAAGAATAATACTTTACAGTACTTAAAATGGATGTGTCAGGATAGCTAATCCAGGGCCGTGTGCCATTTATAAACGGCGCGGCAATTTTCAGATCTAAATCCTTTTTTACCGCCATGTGCATTTGTTGACCGTTGAGATACTGTTCAATCCGTTCAGGTGTAGTATTCCAACCGTTAGTTATAGCGATAATTTTACCTAAACTGTCAATCCAAATGTGTTGAGGCACTAAAAAATGGGGAAAGTATTTAATGAGAATACTGTCTCCTATCACAAACGGAATACCAGGCAGCGCCATTTTTCTCTTTGCAAAAAAGCGCAACGTGGAATCCCGGCCTTGTTCATTTACAAAAATGAACTGAACGTTATCAGCGAATCTTTTCTGTAGTTCTCCTATTTTCGGAAATGATACGATGCAACTGGCACAGCCTGTTCCCCAAAAGTCAATGATGGTTAACTTTTTTTGAAAATCTGAAAATTTGGCTGAGGTAGTTTTATATTGAATGATATAAGGTAAATAAATATTAGGCATTGGGTCGCCAATTTTTAATTCACCAATGTTGTTTTGGGCTTTTGCTGTTATAGCAATTACTATTGCTAAGAACAGGCAGAATATTTTAGTTTTCATGATTTATGTATAAATATTTGTTTAATATATCGAGCTGCAAAGCAGCATGATATCCGCCATTAAAAGTCATCGCCTTTATTAAGTAACCAAATAATAAAGCCTAAAATGGCAAAGCTGAAGACACCCATAATTATTATGAAGCCCATGTACCCAATGAATTTTAATATCCCGGATTTTGCGTTAGGTTATGATTGATCTGTATTTCATAACTCGAAATTGGATATAAGGCATCAGTAGGTTTCCAACCCGGTTTTTCAACTCCAAGAACCACATCCGCCTGCCCGGTACGATTTAAGTCAAACCACCTATGGCCCCATTCTGCAAAAAATTCAATCCGGTTTTCCTGGGCTATTGCTTTCAGACAGTCAGCCTGACTTAATGTTGTTGGTAAGTCAGGCAGCCCGGCTCTTTCTCGGATAATATTTATATCTGCAACTGCCGCCGGTATGTTATTAAGCTCAGCTTCCGCTTCCGCGCGAATTAAATATTGTTCCGCCAAACGAAACACCATTTCATATTCAGTTTTCGTACTACCAGATTGTACTTTATATTTATATGGGTAAGTGTAAGTAGTCCCGCTAATGGTTACAGATGCAAGCCAGTCAGTTTTGCGATTATCACCAGATTCAAATGCATTTAACAAATAACTGGTAACCTGGAAACTCGGAATAACAGTCGGGTCATAAGGGATAAAATATTCACCTTCAACGGTATTAGAAGAAGGATCAGTTGGCACCAGTTGCCAGATTGCTTCGGGGCTGTTAGCAAGAAAAACGCCGTTCAGGTCTTTAACCAGGCTATAATTTCCCGAATTTATAATTGCGGAAGCGGTAGCTTCTGCGTCTTTCCAGTCTTTAGTATATAAATATACCCTTGCTAACAAGGCTTCAGCAGTCCATTTATTCGGACGGGTTGGCCCTGAAGCCGGATAAGATGTGGAAAGTAAACTTTCTGCGTCCTCGAGGTCAGCAATGATCTGTTTATAAACCAGGTCAGTGCTTGTCCTCGGCATTACTTCATTTACCGTATAATTCGTAGTGGTTTCCAATGGCACAGGCCCGAATAGATTGACGAGATAGAAATAACATAGTGCCCTGCTAAATTCCATTTCCCCTGTCAGTTGTTGTTTAGTTGCAGCGGATACGCCTGTAGAGGCGTTCAATCCGGCTATGCAATCGTTTGCCTGGTAAATGAATTTATATGCATCGCCCCAAAGTGAATATTGAATATCGTAATTGCTTGGGGGTATCGCATTATTTTTAAAAGGGTCATAATCAGCATTGGGGCTGTTATTTACAATTTCATCGGCAGACAGGCCAGGATAAAAGGTCATTCCTCCATCTATAAAGGTAAAGGGCTGGCTTAACATCTGACTATACAATCCTACCACAGCAGAGGTAGCTGTTTGGTCATTGGAAAAAACCTCTGAAGAAATTACCTGATCTATAGGGGGCGGTACTTCCACTAACTTTTTGCAGCCCGTTGATGCAATTAACAATAATATTATTACCGTCAGGAAACCAGCAATGGTTCTGAAACGGCTCGAATGAATTATATACTTATGATGTTTCATTTTTGTAAGATTTAAAGGGTTAATTGCAAGCCTACCACTATTGTCTTTAAAGGGGGCAATTCATTTAGGTTCTGGGTTTCCGGGTCGCCATTTTTATATTTTGTAATAGTCAGCAGGTTTTGCCCTTCAAGAAATACTCTGCTGCTGGAGATATGCAAATGTTTAAGCCAGCTATCCGGTAGGTTGTAAGAAATGGAAAGATTTTTCATGCGTATAAAGGAAGCGTCGCTAAAAACAGCACCATTTTTATAACTTCCGAGCAAGGAAGCTGCGTTATAAGCATCGGTTCCATACGAAGCCGTTAATTTTTCAATACTTGTTTCCTGTCCGGGGCTTTGCCATCTTTCCAATATTGATACCGGTTCATTAGTCATATTGCCTGGTATATAACCATAAGGATTATAAATCGAATTCAGGTAATTGAGTCCCATTTGTTTCCTGAACTCAAAAAAGAACTGAAGAGACCAATTTTTATAGTTAAGCGTGTTTTGCAGTCCGCCGTAGAATTTGGGATCGAGGTCACCCAGTACCTTCACATCATTATAATCTATAGTTCCGTCACCATTAAGGTCTTTAAACTGGAAGATGCCGGTTGCAGGGTTAACTCCCAAGTATTGTAAACCCTGGTATACGCTTAAAGATTTTCCAACCACATAAGTACCCGAATAACTTGATGTTGCAAGGCCAGGAAATGATACCAGTTTATTTTCAGGTACGGTAAAATTAAATGATGAATTCCATGTGAAGTTTTTGGTAATTACATTTTTTGTATTGAGAGAAAATTCCCATCCTGTATTTCTTACAACCGCTGGAAAGTTTTCCAAGATACTGGTAAAACCAGTTTGTTCGGGAAGCTGGTAAGTTATCAGATGGTTGCTGCTTTCGTTCCGGTAATAATCTACAGAAATTAATATCCTGTCTTTAAAAAAGCCTAAATCAACGGCACCTTCGAGTTTACGGTTTACCTCCCAACTATAATCAGGATTGGCAAGCCTTGCAGGCGTTAAACCAGAAGTGCCCTGGTAAGGGTAGGAGGTACTGCTCCATGAATCAAGATATTGGTAATTGCCGATATTGTCACTTCCAGTAATGCCATAACTGCTCCTTAATTTGCCATAACTTAAAAACGAAAGATTATTTTTTATAAAATTCTCGTTTGAAAATAACCAAGCTCCGCCAGCCGCACCGAAGTTGCCAAACTGTTTGCCCGACCCGAAGCGGCTGGAGCCATCCCTCCGTCCTGTTAAATCCAATATATACTTATCTTGCCAGTCATAATTTATTCTTCCAAAGACAGCGGCATAGCGGTATTGGTCATAGTTATTTGTAGCACTCAATGTTCCTGCTGCACCTAAAGATTTTAATAAATCATCGGATGAATAATTGAATGCCTGGATACTTGACCCGCTATTAATGGTTTGTTGCCAGGAACCGCCTGCAAGTATATCCAGTTTTCCTTTTTTGATATTAGTGGTATATTCCGCCTGAGGCTCGACAATTACGCTTTTAAACATATTGTTTCCGAATTGCGAATACCCTTCAGGATTGTACTGTGGGTCTTGGGACGTACTGGGAAAGGTCGCCACTTCATTGTCCTGAATGAAATTATAGCCCATGCTTGTACGCACAGTTAAACCCGGAAGAATTTTATAACTTAAAACAAGGTTGCTTAGCAAGTTTTCCGTCTCGACTGTATAAGTATCCAGCAAAAATGATAAAGGATTCTGAAGTGAAACTCCATTATATTGCCAAACCGGATTACCGTTACTGTCAAAAAGTGCAGGATAGTTAGGTGGCAGAAATATACTACTTGTTAAATCTTGCACCTGAATATTATTATTGTCCGAAGTATAGCTGGCGGTAAATGAAACTGAAAACTTTTTATCGGGAGTTGTGTGATTCACGTTAACATGAAACGATGCCTTATTATCCCCTGCAGCGTCCGGAGAAACCGTTGATTCATGGTGAAAATCCCCGTTTATTAAAAATTGCGTATTCTCATTACCACCAGAAATGCCTGCTTCCGCGTCTGTAGTGGGCGCGGCATTGCCAATAAATTCCTTTGCAAAATTGGTATAACGGTTTTGGTTGAATACGGTTAGATCAGGTGCATTGGTTGAATCCGGGGTAACGCCATCATTTTTAAATGCTTCCTTTCTTAACTGCACGTATTGTTGTGTATTTAGTAATTCCGGCATCCTTGTAACCGTACTTGAGCCAGTGGTCACATTGGCAATGACCTTAGTTTTGCCTGCTTTGCCTTTTTTTGTGGTTATAAGGATAACGCCGTAAGCTCCCCTTGAACCGTATATTGCGGTTGCGTCAGCATCTTTAAGAACTTCAATATTCTCGATATCATTTGGGTTAATACTGTTAAACGGGCTTAACCCGTTTCCGCCAACGGCGGAGTAAATCTGGTTTATACTTGTATTGTTCGGCGCAAACGGAACACCATCAATGACAAACAAAGGGTCAGAATTTGCCGTCTGATCTGAGGATAACGCATTTTGGCCGCGTAAAAGAACCTTAAAGGCTGAACCCGGTACCCCATTGCTTTGTGTGATTTCAAGGCCCGGCACGCGGCCTTCGAGTGCTGCCAATGGATTGCTTACCGGCTGACTTTCTATATCTGCTGCACTGACTTTTGAAATTGCCCCGGTTGTAAGTCTTTGTGTGGTTGTCCCGTAAGCTATCACCTGAACTTCGTCAAGGTCGGAATTGGAAGGCATAAGATGTATTTCCATCGTAAGCTGGTTGCCCACAGGCACCTCTTTTGTTGCGTAACCTATATAAGAGAAAATCAAAACCGATTCTTTATCCGGTACAGTGATTTGAAAACTGCCCGATTCATCAGTGGTTATCACAGTCCTTCTACCTGCAATGTGGATGGTTACACCAGCCAAAGGGTTGTGCATGTTATCCGTGACCGTGCCTGAAATTCTAATCGGGTTTGCTTGTTGGTTTTCTGTTTTTTTTTCGGCATCAGGCCTTAACTTTTGAGGGTCATACTTAATTATTATTTCATCGGCTACAACCGAAAAACTATAAGGAAGATTGGAGAACAATTTGTTGAGTACCGTTTCAAGCTCTACATTTTTAAAAGAACCTGTAAGTTTCAAATCGTTTTTTATTTGAGAGGCGTTATAAGTAAAGGTTACTCCACTTGTCTTCGTAATCACATCTAATGCTTTATTAAGAGAAACGTCTTTAAACGAGACGGTGATCTTGCGTTTGAGCACATCCTGTCCGTTTGCCCTGAGTGCCAATACGGACATTGCGGTACTGCAAATAACAATTAGTATGAGCGTGCTGTATTTCATACATCGTACCATTGTGTGCAAGAGGTTTTCTTGTACATATTTTTTCATATTTTTGAATTGTTAATGTTAATAGTTCTGTAGCTGCGGTGGGTGACCAGCCTTGTTCCGCGCTACGTTAATTGGGCATTATCCCCTTTACGCGCCCCTCCCGCAAGGGAGGGGGCAAAAGGGTTAACTATAAACTGATTTATTATTTATCCATGCAACCTCCTCCTGAAATGATGTAGGTGTTTCCTTTCTTATCAAGCGTGGCATTCATAATCATGCACATCTTTTTAAGAAAAGTATCGGAGCTTTCTCCAGCTTTCAACCTCCCGTAAAACTGACAGTTGCCGGCATCGCCATTCACGACAATATTGAGGTTATAATTATGGCGCAGGTCGTTTATGACCTCGCTAACCGGAACACTATCATATTCGTAGTTGCCATTACTACGGGCCAGCATTTTTTGTGCATCAGGATAATCCTCTTTGGCAATCCTGCCAGTCTGTTTGACATAAACTGCCCGTTGGTTAGGTAAGATGGTTACAGTATTCCGGCTATCGGAAAATGCTACTTTACCCGTTAATAGCGTAACCGTAATTGCCTGCTGCTCTTTATAGGCGGTGAGGTCGAAAGTAGTCCCTAAAACTTTGGTGCTTACTGTACCTGTATGAATAATAAACGGATGCTTTTTGTCTTTGGTGACGTTAAAAAAGGCTTCACCCGAAAACGAAATTTCGCGTGTATTTCCCCTGAAGTGATTGGGGTATTGAAGCCTGCTGCCGCCTGCTAATAATACTTTAGAGCTGTCGGGTAAGGTAATAATCTTATGCTCGCCGTATTGGGTTACGGCATATTGCTGCTTTACCGGAATCAACCAATAATAAATTTTGGTTTTATAGAGATAAGTAAACGTGCAAATTAATAGTATGGATGCTGCTGCCAACCAACGGCCTAAATGATAACTGCCTTCTTGTTCCTGCTGTATATGCTGTTGTAAGTGAGCAAAGACACGGTTTTTTATCTCCTGCCTTTCATCGACCTGTTCGGCAGGCCATTCAACGGTTTGCTCATTATGCTCACGATACCAGGCAAGCACTTGCTCGCGCTCCTGTGCTGTTGCAGTACCGTTAAGGTATTTGGAAATTAATTGGTGTAGCTGATCTTCGTCCATAGTACCCGGCTTATTTACCATGATATACCACAAACGTTACGTTACCCTTAGCCGGGATTAATATTTATTTTATCAGATGTTCGGAAGCGATAAGCAAAAGGATTCCAGAACTGCGTAATGCTACCCGTAGGGTTTTAAGCGCTTTGGTCAGATGTGCTTCAACTGTCTTTTCTGCAATGCCCATTTCTCCAGCAATTTCAGGAATGGAAAGATGTTGTTCCCTGCTGTATTTAAAAACCAGCTTGCATTTTTCCGGTAAGGTTTCCACTACACCGTTTATATATTCCTGAAGAAACAGCGCATAAATCTTCTCATCGTCCGGATCGATGGCAGCAATGGTATAATTAGATTCAAGCAGAACCTTTTGCCTTTTCCTTCTGCTAATCTGTTTGAAGATAGAGAACTTAACGGCTGTTGCAAGATAACCGGGAACTGAATCCAGGTAAACCTCATAGCGCCTGTCCCATAAGCTCACAAAAACCTCCTGCAAAATTTCTTCTGCGGCTGATTTATCCTTTAAATGATTGTAGGCAATAGCCAGCAACTTTTCCCAATGGCGGTTATAGATTTCGGTAAACGCAGCTTTATCACCCGACCGCAGGCGGTCAGCCAGTAGATTATCAGACAGGGTTTGATAAGACACGATATGAAGCCAGTTAGTAAAGTAAATATACTAAATATTAAATTTATATTAATGTTTAATCATAAATATTGGATGATTGGTGCATCTTGTCTGCCTGTTTTTCCCTCTTATAAGGTAGTCCAGTTTTAATTTTTCCGTGTAGGACAAGCGGCTGAAAAACAAATCCTTGCCTTCTTCGTATTAAATTTGTTTCACATTAGTTAATGCAGGATGCCTGCAATGGTTATTATTCACTTTAAAACAAGGCTGGTCGCTTAGAAATTTGAGTATTAATTAACCTTTATAAACATGCTACGACAATGGAAAATCAACTGGAACATTGCCCTCAACAATGACAGTCCTGTTTACAAACAAATTGAGAAGAACATAATTATTGAAATATCAAAAGGCAGGCTTGCATCAGGCACGCCAATGCCAGGCAGCCGGGAGCTTGCCTCGCATTTAAAAGTTAACCGGAATACGGTTGCAAAGGCATATGAACAATTGGTGGTAAAAGGCTGGCTGCAGGTAAAAGGCAAAAGGGGCACGTTCGTAGCCGATCCTTTGCCGGTTGCGATTACCACAAATGGAAACGGGCATACTAAAGAGCAAAAGGCCGCCTTTTCATTTAATATATTCGGAGTTGAACAATTACCTTTCACAATTACGGAAACCAACTGGCAAGTCCGCTTTGATGACGGTTTTCCCGATCCGCACCTTGCCCCTATACAGGAACTAAACAGTACCTACAAACGGATATTTAATTGGAAGATGCGGCAAAAGAAGATGGAGTTTCAGAACTCAAATGTCTATAGGCCGATGCAGGAATTGTTTACCAATATGCTCAACCAAAGTAGGGGTTTTAGTTTAAACAGCGATTCGGTTGTTTTTATAATGGGCCAGCAGATCACTATGTACATGGTCGCAAGGGTACTATTGAAAAAGGGAGATGCGGTAGTTATGGGAAGCCCCGGTAACGCGCTTGCACAACATATTTTTGAAAGTTGCTACGCTGAAGTTTTGCCATGTGCTACAGATGAGGAAGGGCTGGATACCGAACAATTGGAAACGATATGTAAAGGCAGGAAAATCAAGGCGGTATATTTGTCGCCGCAGGGGGAATATCCAACTACGGCAACGCTGTCCGCCTCTCGCAGCGCGCATTTGCTCAAGTTGGCAAATCAGCATAATTTTGCAGTAATCGAATCCGATTATGACCATGAATATTGGTATGGGGAGCAACCTTTTATACCACTTGCGGCAAACGATACAGACGGGCGTGTCATTTACATCAGTGCGGTAAGTAAAATGCTACCACCATTTTTTCTCATGGGTGTTGTAGCCGGGCCACCTGACTTTATCAGGTCGCTCAGGATACTACAGGGAATGATCGGGCAACAGGGAGATATTGTTTTGGAGACAGCCGTGGAGGAATTGATACATGAGGGAACGATACCAAGATATGCCCGGAAATCAATTAATCTTTACAGGGAAAAAAGAGATAATGCAGGATCTGTCCTTGATAATTATTTACACCGTTATGCGACTTTCACAAAGCCGCAAAGCGGGCTGGCATATTGGATAAAATTTAAAGAGGATACCGACATTCAAAAGTTGCTTATGCAACTGCAACAAAAAGGCATTTTTATACCCAACCCCAATACACTCATATATAGCGATACAACACTACCCGCCATCCGCATAGGATTCGGTTCCATTGACCTACGGGAGCTTGAACAAGGAACGAAAGCCATAGCGGAAATTTTAAAGGCACAATAACCCTAATTAAACGTCCTTCTGTACCTGAAACCGGCTGTTATCAGCCGGTACAGGAGGCTATTGCTTAAACTGAAATGAAAAAAACAAATGGAATATACTACTGAAATATATAATCATCTGGAAACGCAGCTAAATGAAATTGAACTGGAGGCTGCCAATGTGCTGGACGAGGCCAGGCAATCATATCATGCGGTAGAGGCCGCATTAAAAAAGATAAGGGAGTTTATTGCTGATTATACTTTTGAAAATCCTGCTGAGGAAATAAGATTCTTCAAAGAGATCAAGCCGAAATTCTACAGCAAGCTCATTTACTACGTCCGGCTTTTCGAGACCGAAACCAACCGCCCGCAAGGCTCTGTGAAATCGCAGAAAAAATACTTCCTGAGGCGGTTGGCAACTATCAAACGGTATTCAGAAGATAATCAGACCTTTTATAAATATTACCGTTCAGGTGCCAGCTACATGGATGGCCGTTACTTCCTGCGCGACAAGGTGGATTTACTGATCGGTTTTGACGTTTCTTATTTTGATGGCGACCCTCAATTCTGCACCAGTCATGATTATGCATTGGCGATGCTGCTGGCCAACGAGGAAATGGTAAAATATCTTAACCGGAGCTTACAGCAATTAGCGCCTGCTCCCGACCATCAACAGACCGAATCACTCTTACAGGAGCTATCACTCGGCTGGGCAGATTCTAAAGCGGCTTTTATTGAACTTTTGTATGCCTTACAAACCGCAGGCGTATTTTATAATACCAAGAACAAAAGCAGGGCGGATATAAAACAGATCGCACGGTTTTTTGAACTGGCGCTTGGCATTGAGCTGGGTAACTACTACCGTACCTTCCAGGAAATAAGGATAAGGAAAAAAGGCCGTACCAGCTTTCTTGACAGGATACGGGAAATGCTTATCAGGCGCATGGACGATACGGACGATAATTTTAATTAAAAGTATGACAGTTTTTATTTTTCAAAAGCACCCTAATCAGGGTGCTTTTTGTTTTTTCATAGTATTTGTCTAATTATTCGCCTTTACCGTATTCGGTATAACTACTGATTTTGAATGAGCGGGCTTGTGAAAAGCAACAATTTCCTTTCAAAACTACCCAAAAAAGTCTCAAAAAAAATTTTACCGTATTCGGTATGCGGTGTGAAAGCACCCTTGCGTTTCGCACCACCTTTGTTAAGCAAACATCAGGTAATAAATCCCGGTGGAATGAGTAACAATTTAAAAAGAAAAGTATGTTAAGCAGTATATCGTGGGGTCAGTTTGGGGCGGTAATAGGCGTACTACTCGTGGTTTATTATCTCTTTGTTGGTGCAACCTATTTCCAAAAAGAAATCAAGGGTTTATTATCCGGCAAGTTACCGAAAAAAGATAAAAGTAATGACCAGCGCCAGCAGGAAAATGCTGTGCGGGAAAATCAGGCCGACAGTTCTTTTATCGAATTAGAAGACACAATCCGCGACTTGCGCTATGCTGTCCTTGAAAAGGCTGGCAGGCAGGTCAGCAAGCAAGACCTTTTAAACCGTTTACGGGAAAGGCTTGCAAACTATTCAGGACTTCAGAAACCGGCATACAGGGTAGCTATAAACAATTATATCATCAGTAATGCCAAAGAAATATGCGGGGTGGTGTTCAGTGAATATGAATTAGATAGTGCGTGGGATGCACTGCCCCGCTGATTATTTCTTTCAAGGCTTTCCCGAAAGGGAAGGCCACTGAAAGGAAAATAAAAACAAATAACCCCCATCCCTCCCTATGCAGTAAGCAAAATAAGACCATATACGGGAGCGTGAATGGCGGCCCTTCCACCCCCCCCCTGCAAATGCAGGGAGGGTCAGGAAGGAATAAAAGAGAATCATTTAAATTAAAACAGTGAAGTATGAAAATGTGTAAGGGAAATTTTAAAGTAAACAGGAAAGAGCTGGTTGTTACAATGGCACTTATCCTGGCAGGAGTAGCCGTAAAGGCACAGGACGGTAATGCCGGTATTAATGCCGCTACCACGCAGGTAAAAAGTTATTTCTCCTCCGGAACTTCTCTCATGTATGCCATTGGGGCCATCGTGGGGTTGATCGGTGCGGTCAAGGTGTATAACAAGTGGAATCACGGAGAGCCGGACACTGGCAGGGTAGCCGCTGCCTGGTTTGGCAGTTGCATTTTCCTGGTCATCGTTGCTACTGTTTTACAGTCATTCTTTGGTGTTTAAGTAAGCAAGGCAATGATAAAAATTAAGCTAACAGCCGTCCAATTTTATGCCCGCAAGTTTGCCCAACATGGATGGGCAATAATCAGCCTGCTGCTGCGAGGATTGTTAGGGACAGTAATTATTGTGATCACATTAATTGCTATAGCATTTTCTTACTTGCTCTGCCTGCCATTACTGGCATATGGCAGTTTAAAGAAAGTGATTGGAGATAATCATTAGAAAATAAAAGTATGGAAACAAAGGGAATAAGGCAATTGCCAGTATTTAAAATTGAAGGGACGGACTTTTATGTGGATGTAAGGTGTAATGAGTTCCGTGAGGTGGATAGGCCGTCTAACTGTATTTCCTTTGACGAGATCGTGGATATTCTGGAGGAAGGGGTAACGGGCTTTGTCTATGATAAGGAAACTAAAAACCTGTATGCGGGCATCATAGACCCGGACAATATTCCTGACAATGTAACCTTTATCGTTATCCCGCAAATTGTAGAGCTTGACCCGGTAGGGATTGCCCGTAAGAACGGACTTCATGATAACGCTTATACCTGGTTGACTGAAAAACAAAACCAAACGGAGCTGCAACGAGCAACTTTAAAACATAAACGAGGCCATAGGCTGTAAATAAAAAATAATGCAAATGATTTTAGTAGAAAAACTACGCGGCTATCTGGCAGAAAATTCCCCGGATATATTATTGTCGCTGCAACAGGATTATGCCGTCACACGGTGGCTTGAAGACAAGGTGTACAACATCATGCCCTTTGCTGAAGAATTGATCGCAGAAGGAAAACCCCAATATATTATTGAGGAACTCTCCATGCGGGAACTTACCAAAGAGCTGCGCCCTTCTAAATTCCTGTACGTCCGCTCCATATTGGAGGAGGAATTTCTGCAAACGTATAGCCGTTTTCGTGAGATGGGTGTGCTGACCTACGAAGTAATTAATATGCTCGAAGCCTGCAAGCCTGTATTTGAAACATTAGGATTTACGGAAGTAAATGAAGATGACCGGCAGCTCCGCTATGCGGTGACCGGAACAATTTATCAATACCTGAATCCCGCGACCTGAGAGCATACCAAAAGAACGAAGCCTGATTAGTGAAAGAGAAAATAGTGTGTTATGGCTTACAACCAATTACAGAAGCTAAAGGATAATATTGCGGCAATCCGTATCGCACTGGCCTATAAGCCAGGCGATACAGTAAGCGAAGCTGATAAAAATATCCTGGGAAAGTACGCTGGCTTCGGCGGCCTTAAGGCCATACTGTATGCTGAAGGTGAAAAAGAGCAATGGGCAAAAGATGGGGTTTCCGATGCTGATCTCCGGCTTTATGAGCCAATGATGGAGCTGCATCATTTGCTGAGAACATCTTTTAATGAACAGGAATATAAAGAAATATTTAGTTCATTAAAAAACAGCATCCTCACCGCCTTTTATACGCCTGAAGTCATACCACAGATGCTATATCAGGCATTGGCCGAAAATCATATGCAGCCGCACCGGATATATGAACCTTCAGCCGGTGCAGGTGTTTTTATCAGCGAAGCGATAAAAGCATTTCCCGAATTGCAACAAGTGACGGCGGTTGAAAAGGACATCCTAACAGGGAAAATTTTAACTGCGCTCAATAGTTCATCGGAAGTCCCTGTAAAAGTGCATATCTGCGGACTGGAAGAAGCGCCAAAAAACGATAATGGTAAATATGACCTGGTTATCAGTAATATTCCTTTTGGCAACTTCCGGGTCTATGACAGTGACTTTAACGTAAAGGAGCTAACCAGCAAAATTCACAATTACTTTTTTGCAAAGGGACTGGGCAAGCTGGCCGATGGTGGCCTAATGGCCTATATCACTACGGACGCTTTTTTAAATAACCCTTCTAACGATACCGCCAGGAAATACTTGTTTGGGAACGCGGATTTCATAAGCCTTTCAGTAATGCCGGACAACTTAATGAAAGATACCGGCAATACGGAAGCGCCCAGTCACTTATTAGTTGTACAGAAGAACACTCATAAAAACGGCTTATCCGAAGATGAAACACTGCTGGTTAATACCATTTCACTGGAAAATGAATTTGGGGAATATAGCCTGAATGCATATGTCCAACATCACCCTGAAATTATTGCTGGCAATATTATCAAAGCCGGAAAGAATCAGTACGGACAAGCAAACCAAAGCGTTTGGCAGGATGGCGATATCAATAACATTTCCGGAAAGATTGCTGAACTTCTTGGCAGCGGATTAGGGTCGAGGTTAAACCGGGAGGCGTTTCAAAATAGTGCTGCTTTAAACCTGGCAATAGAAACTGAAACAGCAAATAAAAAATTTACTTTCTTACCGGTTCCGGAAAGCAAAACTGTGGCTGTTAATGTTCAGCTTGGCTTATTTGATATTGCGCCCGCAGAAAGCATCAACCGGGCAATGGCCTATCTTTCGGCTACGGATGAAACAGTAATTCGTAAAGATACCGCCCGGATCATCAGCACGATAAAAACCACTGCAAGGCCGGAACATGAAAGCATCATGTTGATTACCGCAAAAGCCGTTAAATCCGGTGTTTACCTCTATAAGCTCTATTCAAACTTACAGGAAATTAGTTTCGCAGACAACTGGAAAAACGGAGCGGGCCTGGAAATGGAATTTAAAGCTGCAGCCGACGTCTTGCCGAAGTTCGCTTATGAATACCTCTACTCAGGGGATGAGAGCTTTAAAGTTTCCTTTGGCATTGAAAAACAACAGCGGTTATTCTTTGATAAGGTAAAACCATTTTATAAAAACGGTACGCTGGTTATGCTCAACGGAAAGACCGGCACGCTGTCCGGGGTTGACCCGGAACATGGTGTGGCATTTTTTAACCCATTCCCAGAGCAAAAGAACATTTCCTTTTATGGCCATTACATCAGGCTGCGGGATAAATATCTGGAACTGGTAAATGATAATACTGCCAGCGACAAGGAACTTAAAAGACAATTCCTGAATGACGATTACGAAAAATTTACGATAAGCTACGGCATTCTCAATACTGCACAAAACAGGCGACTGATCCTTGAAGATGCGGCTTTTGGTTTTCAAATGTTCTCCTCACTGGAACGAAAGGAGGGGGATTATTTTGTCAAATCGGATGTTTTATTGCAATCTCTTGCAAAGAGCGAGGAACATTTTAAAACCGATGATCCGTTAGAAGCACTGGCCCGTTGCCTTAATGACAAAGGCAGGGTAGATATAGGATTTATGGAAGCGGTTACCGGCCTGAGTGATACCGAAGTGATCAGCGAGCTTGGAAACCATATTTTTCTTAATCCGCGAAATAATGAATGGGAAACGGCTGATAAATATTTATCGGGAAACGTTGTTGAGAAACTGGCTATAGCACGACAGGAAGCAGCATTATACCCTGAGCATTTTCAAGTTCAAAGAAGTTATGAAGCAATACAGAAAGTGCAGCCCGAACGGATACCGTTTGAGCTGTTAGACTTTAATCTTGGAGAAAGATGGATACCTGAAGATTATTACAGCCGCTTTGCGACACACCTTTTTGACACGCAAACAAGTATCCATTACCTGCGCTCCGTAGACCATTTTAAGGTTAACGTTTCAAAAATAAATGCAAAGGTTTCCCAGGAATATGCTATCCGGCCAAAGAGCAACCGCAATATGTACGGTTATACGCTGCTGGAAAATGCGCTGGAAAATACCGCACCTTTCTTTACCTATGAAGTTAAGCTGGCGGATGGCAGTACCTACCGCAAGCCGGATAATGAAGCAACGCAACTGGCCCATGAAAAGATTGAAAGCATCAGGTCAGGGTTTGAAAACTGGCTTAGGGAATTACCTGACGAAGAAAAGAAATACCTGGAATCGTTATACAACGATACTTTCAATTGTTACCGGCTCCGTGAATATGATGGTAGTCATCAGACCTTTCCCGGGCTGGAGCTTAAAAACCTGAATATCCCCGCACTTTACGATTCACAGGTAAATGCAGCCTGGCGCATTGTGCAGAACCGTGGCGCACTGATAGACCATGAGGTAGGACTTGGAAAAACACTCATTATGATGCTGGCAGCGCAGGAAATGAAGCGATTGGGTATTATTCATAAACCAATGATCCTGGCGCTGAAAGGCAATATTCAACAAATTGTTGAAACTTACCGTAAGGCGTACCCTAAAGCAAAAATACTGGCCCCCGGTGAAGAAGATTTTGAGCCAAAGAACCGGATGCGGATTTTCCATGAGATCAGGAATAATAATTGGGATTGTGTCATCATTACCCACGACCAGTTTGAAAAAATCCCGCAGTCATTGGATGTACAACATGCCATCATTTCCAACGAATTAGATAATGTGGAGCGTGATGCCAATACCCTTAAATCATTAGATAAAGATTTAAGTAAGTCAGCATTAAAGGGGCTGGAAATAAGGAAAACAAATTTAGTAGCCCGGCTTAAAGCAGTGGAATACAAGCTGGAAAACCGAAGGGATGAGGGAATAGATTTTGTTTCAATGGGTATTGACCACCTGTTTGTAGATGAATCGCACAATTTCAAGAACCTGACTTTTACTACACGGCATAACCGTGTAGCAGGATTAGGCAATGTAGAAGGTAGCCAAAAGGCTTTAAATATGCTTTTTGCGGTTCGCACCTTACAGAAAAAGTTTGATGCCGACTTATGTGTTACGTTTTTAAGCGGGACGCCCATATCCAATAGCCTTACGGAACTATACCTGATCTTTAAGTACCTGCGTCCCAATGAAATGAAACGCCAGGGTATTGAGAACTTTGACGGTTGGGCTGCGGTATATGCCAGGAAGACAACTGATTTTGAGTTTTCCGTTACCAACGAAATTATCTCTAAAGAACGCTTTCGCCACTTTATCAAAGTACCGGAGCTTGCCCTTTTCTATAATGATATTACCGATTACAAGACGGCAAAGCACATTGAGCAGGACAGGCCCGAACTGGTGGAAACATTGGTGAATATTAAGCCTACCCCTGAACAAGAGGATTTTATATTGAAGCTAATGGAGTTCGCCAAAAGCGGTGATGCATCGCTGTTAGGCAGGCCCAAACTATCGGAAAACGAGGAAAAGGCCAAAATGCTGATTGCCACCAACTATGCTAAGAAAATGGCGGTGGATATGCGGTTGATTGACGAAAAGATTTATTGCGATCATCCGTTTAATAAAGTAAACACATGCGCACGCAACGTTGCGGAAATCCATCATGCTTCTACAGCGCATAAGGGAACACAACTTATCTTTTCCGATATCGGCACTCCGCAGAATGATAGCTTCAATTTATATCAGGCTATTAAGGATAAACTGGTCAGGGACTTTCATATACCCAGCCAAGAGATCACTTTTATCCATGACTGGCCGGAGAAGAAGAAAAATGAGCTGTTCCGTAAGGTTAATGAGGGAACGATACGGGTGCTGCTGGGAAGTACAGCCAAAGCAGGGACAGGAACTAATGTACAGGCAAAAATCGTCGCCCTGCATGATATAGACATACCCTGGACACCAAAAGACCTGGAACAAAGAGGCGGGCGCGGCGCAAGGCCCGGCAATAAGGTTGCCAAACAATTTTATGACAACAAGGTAAAAAGGTACATCTATGCTACCGAGCAATCACTGGACAATTACAAATTCAACCTGCTGAAGAATAAGCAACTATTTATTTCACAGATGAAGAATAACCAGCTTCAGGTGCGCAGCATAGATGAGGGCGCCATAGACGAGCAGGGCGGCATGAACTTTTCCGAATACATCGCCATTCTGTCCGGTGACACCTCGCTGCTGGAAAAAACAAAATTAGAAAAGAAAGTTGCGTTGCTGGAAAGCTCCAAACGAACACACTTCACAGAAATCAGCCGTGCAAAGTATCGGCTGGAGGATATGGAGCAGGAGAAAATAAAGACAGTATTACTGCTGGATAAATTGAACCGGGATGAAGACGTTTATAAAGCCAACCTATCTTATGAAAAAGATGGCGCAAAATCAAACCCAATCAGGTTAAACAATTTAAACAGCAGTGATCCCGAAGCTATCGGCAAGTACCTCATCCTCTTGTACAAGAATTGGAAGCCAGGCGACGAGCCAAAGATTGGTAACCTGTATGGCTTTGACCTCTATATCAGGCACCACATTGAATCCGCTATGACTGATAAAATATTAGTGGAACACCGCTTTAATACCTTTTATGCGGAACGGTCAGAAACGGGCATCAAGTATACCTACAACCAGGGCCATCCCAATATCGACAATCCTAAGATTGCCGCGAGGCATTTTCTAAACGCCATTGACCGGATAGATGCTTTAAAGGAAAAGTATAATAAGGAGCTGGAAGATGCAGGTAAGGAAATTCCAATCATGCAGGAAATAGTTTCCAGGCCATTTGAAAAAGAAAAGGAACTGGACAATATGAAAAGTGAGCTGCGTCGGCTGGAACAACAGATCACTGCCAATATTCAGGCAAGACAAATGATAACGGAAGGGACGCTTCAGACAACAACCGATGACAAGGAGATAATACAAGAACCTGAGAAAGAACCTGTCATCATACAAATGAAGCAGCATGTGAAAACGGATGATAATCGCAGTATGTCACTTAAACCTGCCGAAGCGCCTGTTCCTAAAATTAAACGATCATTAAGAATTTAAACAAAAAAATCATGGCAAACAGCGTATATCAAATTAATAAAGGAATTAATAAGGCCATCGAGTTTCGGGGACTGAAGGCGCAATATATCGGCTACCTGGCAGGGGGATTAGTGTCGCTTATGATACTGTTTGCCGTATTGTACATCGCAGGCACGCCTATCCTTATCTGCCTGCCGCTAATCGGTGGTTTGGGTGCTTTGTTATTCGTGACCGTTTATAAGTATAACCATAAGTACGGTCAATACGGGTTATTAAAGAAAGCCGCAAAGAAAAGGTTGCCTGCCTGCATCCGGTTCCACTCTAAAGACATATTCAAACAATTAAAAGACAAGTAGTATGGCGCACACGATTGACATAGAAAAGGTATTGCCTGTTTACAAGGTAGAAAACAACTGTTTACTTTCTGTGAGGGGTGATATAACCGTAGCATATGAAGTGACGTTGCCGGAGATATTTACTTTATCTAACGAAGAATACGAAGCATTCCACCAGACCTGGATAAAGGCGATCAAGCTCTTGCCACGCAATAGTGTCTTTCATAAGCAGGACTGGTTCATAGCGGACAAAGTAAAAGCGGATTTTGAAAAAGAAGATATTTCATTTTTGACCAGGAGCAGCGAACGGTTCTTTAATGAACGCCCCTTTCTTCATCATAAATGTTATATCCTGCTGACCAAAAAACCAGATGGGAGGAAACCGGCAAGCTCGGTGTACACCAACTTGTTGCGCAAGAGCATTGTACCGGAACAAACAATCAACCCGTTGTTATTCGAGGAATTTTTAGATAATGCGGGGCAATTTGAGCGAATCATGTCGGATAGCGGCTTTGTAAAAATGAAAAGGCTGACCAATGACGAACTTGCCGGATCGGGCAGGACTTCAGGGCTGTTGGAACAATACCTTTTCCTGCAGGGCAATGACGAAACGTCCACTTTAAAGGATATTACTTTTAAAGATGGCTTAAAAGTAGGCGATAATACCTGCCAGCTTTATACATTGTCAGATGCTGAAGATTTGCCTGGTCTGTGCGGCTCCCGTATTAATTACGATAAATACTGTACAGACAGGACAAAGTTTTCCATTGGGTTTGCATCTACCCTTTGCCAGCTATTATCCTGTAACCATATCTATAACCAATATATTTTCATAGACGATACGGCGAAAACTTTAAAGCTGCTCGAAGCCAAACGTCGAAGGCTGCAAAGCCTTGCCGCTTATTCAAGGGAAAATGCGATAGCCCGCGATGCAACAGCCGGATTTTTAAATGAGGCGATAGCGGAGCAACGGCTTCCGGTCAAAGGGCACTTCAATGTATTAGCCTGGACGGATAACCCTGCCGAATTAAAAGACATGCGCAACCAGGTTGCATCAGCCATAGTTCAGATGGATGCCAACCCAAAGCAAGAAACAGATGGTGCGCCTCAAATCTTTTGGGCGGGTATGCCGGGCAATGAGGCTGACTTTCCAATGAATGACACGTTTGATTCCTTCGCTGAACAGGCAGCGTGCTTTCTGAATATGGAAACAGGCTATAGGAGTTCGATCAGCCCTGTGGGTATCCGTCTCGGTGACCGCATGAGCGGCAGGCCGCTGAACGTGGATATATCTGACGAGCCGGTTAAGAAAGGTATCATTACTAATCGAAACAAATTCATATTGGGCCCTTCCGGTTCTGGTAAATCTTTCTACACCAACCACATGGTTCGCTCTTATTATGAGCAAGGAACACATATCGTGCTTGTGGATGTAGGCCATAGCTACAAAGGATTATGTGATTTGGTGAAAGGCTATTACTTCACTTACGATGAAAAGAACCCGATACGTTTTAACCCCTTTTATATTGGTTCGGGTGATATTCTGGATACGGAAAAAAAGGAAAGCATTAAAACCCTGCTATTGGCGCTATGGAAAAAAGATAATGAGGTTTTTGGCAGGTCGGAATACGTGGCCTTATCCAATGCCTTGCAGGGATATTTTGAAAAGGTGGATAAGGACAATACGCTTTTTCCATGTTTCGATACTTTTTATGATTTCCTTCAAAATGAATTTGTTGCCATCCTCAAAGCCGATAAGGTTAAGGACAAAGACTTTGATATTGATAATTTCCTCTACGTTTTACGGCCTTATTACAAAGGCGGGGAGTTTGATTATCTCTTAAATGCTACGGAGAATCTTGACCTGCTGACCGAACGTTTTATTGTTTTTGAATTGGACAATATCAAAGACCACCCGATCCTGTTCCCGGTGGTGACCATCATCATCATGGAGGTATTCATATCCAAAATGCGCAAGCTGAAAGGCATACGTAAGATGATTTTAATTGAGGAAGCATGGAAGGCGATAGCTAAAGAAGGCATGGCAGAGTACATAAAATATTTATTTAAAACAGTACGAAAATTCTTTGGAGAGGCTATCGTAGTAACACAGGAAGTGGAGGACATTATCAGCTCCCCGGTAGTGAAGCAGGCCATTATCAATAACAGCGATTGTAAGATACTCCTTGACCAATCCAAGTACCAAAATAAGTTTGATGCGATACAGGAACTATTGGGGCTGACGGAAAAGGAAAAGGCGCTTGTACTTTCTATCAATAAAGCCAATGATCCTTCACGCAAATACAAAGAGGTATTTATCAGCCTGGGCGGAATGCTTAGTAAAGTCTATGCTACAGAAGTATCGCTGGAAGAATACCTGGCCTATACAACGGAAGAATCAGAAAAGGTAAAAGTGCAGCAATATACCAAGCTATATGGCGGTGACATTAAAAAAGGTATAGCCGCGCTTGCCAATGAATTAAGGAACGGAAAATTATCATAAACGGTTTAAAATCTGATATATGAAACACAAAGTAAAATTAATAGGAATGATAGGTGCAATACTGATATGCCTCATAGCTCATCCGGCGGCAAAGGCCCAAATTCCTGTTGTAAGCCTGGTTAGTTCGGCCATTAAAAAAGTTATTGTCGCTATTGACCTCGAAGTTCAAAAAGTGCAGAACCAGACCATTGAATTGCAAAATGCAGAGGCATCATTGGAAAATAAAATGTCGCTCGGCAATCTTAATGATATATCCGGCTGGCTCACCAAAGAAAAGAACCTGTATAACAGCTACTACCAGGAATTAGCGCAGGTAAAAAAGGTAATCACGGACTACGATGAGGTAAAACAGGCCACGCAGTCGCAAATCGAATTAGTTAGTGAATACAAGACCGCTTATAGCCTTTTCCAGCAGGACAAAAATTTTTCGCCCAGTGAGATCAGCTACATGGCAAGTGTCTATAACGGCATCCTGCAACAAAGTATTCAAAATCTAAATGAAGTGGTTATGGCGGTAACATCCCTCACTACCCAAATGAGCGATGCCGAAAGGCTGTTAATGGTACATAAAGGGTCGGCGGGTATGCAAAAAAACCTCAACGATGTCCGGCAATTCAATAATGCGAACATGGCTATTACCCTCCAAAGGGCGCAGGAAAATAACGATATGCAAACGGTTAAACAGTTATACGGGATTTCAAATTGAGTAAGCATGAAAACAATGGTCATAACAACCCTGCTATTACTTTGTCAACTATTAGGTAAAGGGCAAGGCATAGGCAGCTTTTTTTCTCAGCAGGATAGCAAGGATAAGTTAATGCTGCAACAGATAGCTTTGCAGGAAACGTACCTGTCAGAAATTAAGACAGGATATAAGGATACGGAGAATGGGCTGAACACCGCGCATGATCTAAAAAACGGGTCGTTCAATTTAAACCAAACCTATTTTAATTCTCTCAGCCAGGTAAGCCCGGCGGTGAAGAACAATCCTAAAATACAGCAAATTGCCACCTATCAGCAGCAGATCGTCACCAGCTTTAACAATGAATTGTCATGGCAAAAGCAACAATCCATTTTATCCAGTGACGAGATTAGTTACATCGAGGCAGTATATAATAATCTGCTAACCGAATGCAACAATGATCTTAATGAATTAAAAATGGTCATTACTCCGGGACAGGCGCAAATGAAAGATGCTGAACGGGTAAAGCACATAGACGACCTGTTTACCAAAACCAATATAAAGTATGAGTTCTGCCAATCATTCATCAGCAATACACATGGATATGCGCTCGACAGGCAAAGCGGGAAGCAGCAGTTACAGACACTAAAACAATTGTATAACCTAAATTGAATAACATGAAAAAGGGAATCATTATCTTTTTTATCCTGCTATTAGGAAATATGGTGCCTGTCACTTCGCAGGCGCAATCCATTGCACAGGATCTGACCCAATTGGAACTGGATTATACCAAATTATCCGGCCTCAAAAGTATTCTTAAACAGATGTACGCGGGATATGAGCTGGTCTATAACGGGTATAATTCGGTTAAGAGTATATCCGAAGGGAATTACAACTTGCACCAATCTTTTTTAAATGGGCTAATGGTGGTCAGCCCAACCGTGCGGAAATACCAACGGGTGGTTCAGATTATTGATAACCAGGCGGAATTGGTTGCAGAATATAAATCGGCTTATAACAGCTTTAAAGCAGATGCACATTTTAACCCGGATGAAATTAGCTATATGATAGATGTTTATAACAACCTCATCACCGGCAGTATGAACAATCTAAGCGCACTTACTTTGGTAATGAGCGACAACCAATTACGCATGAGCGATGCGGAACGGATTCACGCTATCGACCAGATTTTTGCGACAAGCCAGGAACAACTTGCCTTTTTACGGCAGTTCAATAACAATACTCAGACCATTGCCAGCCAACGCGCACAGCAGGCCAATGACCAGCAGACAGTAAAAACAATATACGGCATCAACTAAGAATTAAGCAAAATATATGAAAAGACCAATCCAAAAGGTTGCCGCAATGGCAACGGTAGCCACGCTTTTGCCTTCGCTTTCCCATGCACAAGGGGTGGCGGCAAACCTGCAAAGCCTGCAAGGGGTGCTGAATAATCTATATGACCAAATGATGCCGATGTGCAGCCAAATGATTGGTATTGGCCAGGCTATAGCCGCATTTGCTGCCCTATGGTTTATAGCGGTAAGGGTATGGAAACACATAGCGGCAGCGGAGCCGGTAGACTTTTACCCATTGCTGCGGCCCTTTGTGATAGGCTTTTGCATCATGACCTTTCCTTCGGTGCTGGCGATGATTAACGGGGTATTGTCCCCAACTGTCACAGCTACGGCAGCAATGGCAGGCAATGCCACGCAGGCTATTAATACCATGCTTTCGCCAACCCAGCAGCAATTGGCTGCACAAAATCAGGGTACGACGAGCCTTAACAGCGACCCGGACAAGTTTTACCAATATGCCCATCCGGATAATTCCAATGCTTCCGGCACCAATGCTAACCCTATTGCCGACCAGTTCAGCGGTTTTGGCATCCAGAATATGGTGAGGCAATGGATCGCTGACGTGCTGAACGTGTTGTTTGAAGCAGCGGCATTGTGCATTGATACTATACGAACGTTCAAGCTCATTGTCCTTGCCATTCTTGGCCCTTTATGTTTTGGTTTGAGTGTGTTCGATGGTTTCCAGCATACGCTCAAGCAATGGCTCGCCCGCTATGTCAACGTGTATATGTGGTTGCCCATAGCTAACATTTTCGGGGCGATCATCGGGCAGGTGCAGGCTAATATGATACAATTGTCCCAAAGCAATGGCGCAGGCAACCCGCAGTTCGGAAGCACCAATTCCGCCTATTTGATCTTCATGGTTATCGGCATTGTGGGCTATTTCACTGTACCGGGCATCGCCAATTATATCATGAATGTAGGCGGCCACGCACTATTCAGCAAGACCAGCGCCCTTGCCTCAATGGCGGTCACCTATGCCGGTGGTGCAGTTGCCCAAAGCGTAATGAAAACAGGTGGCCCTTCAACCGGAAAACCTGCACAAGGTGGCGCTTCTTCGTCAGGTAGCAGCGGCGGCAATGGTGGTGGCAATTCTTACCAAAAGGATAAGCTATCTGGTAAAACATAATTGAAACCAACATCAATGACAGTAAAAACTAAAAATTTTAATTCATCATCAATATGTTTCAACAATTAAAAAATATAGATACCGCATTCAGGCATATAAAAACATTCAGTGTTTTTCTAATCCTCGCCTGTGTATTTGTCTGTGCGTTCACTGTTTATAAAAGCTACCAGTTTGTAACTAACCAGCAACAGCATATATACATCCTTGCAAACGGTAAGGCGCTGGAAGCCTATAGTGCAGAACGTAAAGATAATGTACCGGTTGAGGCACGGGATCATGTCAGGATGTTTCACTTTGATTTTTTTAATCTCGACCCGGATGATAAGGTCATTACGGCCAATATTACGAAGGCATTATACCTGGCAGATAATTCAGCGGAAAAAATTTATAGTGACCTCAAAGAGCAAGACTATTATTCAGACCTTATTTCTGCCAACATGAGCCAGCAGCTTACTATAGACAGTATTGCAATAGATGTTAACCAATACCCTTATTATTTCCACTGCTATGCAAAGGAAAAATTAATTCGGTCAACGTCCATCGTTACCCGCGATCTTATAACCGAAGGCTACCTGCGAAACGTGGCAAGGAGCGACAACAACCCGCACGGCTTTCTTATCGAACGCTGGAATATTCTCGAAAACAAAGATTTAAAAACTGAAAACAGGTAACCATTATGTTCAGCATCAGAAAAATAATCGAAAGGTTTAAAAAGCCAACTAATGAAAGTAGCCAGTCTGATCGTATCCGGGAAGTTGTTTTGAAACTGCAACGAAAGGCTGCCGATTACCTTAATCACAAGGCCGCTCATTGGTCTCCGCGAAAGACGAAAATAATATTGGTTGTGTTTTGCCTCGTGTTCGGTGAACTCAGCCTTTATATAGCCGGAAAGGCAATTCTTCGCCTGAACGGACCGCCTGTAATTCAAAAAGAAGCAAGGCTTTCTTTACCGGCCGCATTGCTCAAAGCAAGCGGTGCAAAGCCTGCCGATTCTGTTATTAAGGCACATCGTTAACAATAAATATCCAACAAAATGAACCAAATAAAAGATGAGAAGCAGAAGAAAATGCTATTAATAATACCACTGCTGGCGATACCATTTATCACTATGCTGTTTTGGGCGCTTGGTGGGGGCAAGAATGCCAATGCCCAGTCCGTTGCTAACCAAATTAAGGGCCTGAACATGGAACTGCCGGGAGCAAAACTGAAAAAGGACACAACCTCCAATAAGCTAAGTTTTTACGAGAAAGCGGAACAAGATTCCCTGAAGTTCAAACAGGAAAGAAAAGACGACCCAAATTACAAAAGTGATTCTACAAGTGGTGTACCGCAGAAAGATTCGCTGCACCGCTTTGATTCAGGAATTGCTCCTAAAAATGAGGGTATGATTGGACGCAGCTTTTCAATACATCCGCTAAATAGTTCTGGTGCAAGCCTTGCGGCAAGCGAAGACCAGATCAACCAAAAACTGGCCGCATTAAGGAGACAAATCAGCCAGCCGACCACAGCACAGGCATACAACAATACATCAGGCAGTAATAATTCCAATGCTGAATTAAGCCGGGTACAGGCTGCCTTGCAAAAGATGAATACTGCCAATGCACCAGACCCGGAGATGCAGCAACTAAGCGGTATGTTGGACAAGATTCAGGAAATTGAAAATCCGGGCATTACCCGACAGAAACAACAGGAACAGTCCGAAAAAAATCGGGGAGAAGTATTCGCAGTGACGGGCGGTAGAAAAGATAATTCGATTTCTACCCTTGATAATGGTTCGCAGACACCAGGATTCAACAACGACCAAAACGGTTTTTATTCAATGAATAACACAGACCCTATTGATTCACAGAATGCAATAGAGGCGGTGGTGCATGAAACCCAAACTATTGTAGCAGGCGCTACCGTCAAACTCAGACTGACCAATGATGTATATATTAACGGCACACTCATTCCTAAAGACAATTTTGTTTTTGGCATCGCATCGCTCAACGGTGAAAGGCTGACCGTTAAGATCAGCAGCATCCGGTATCATAATTCCATATTCCCAGTAGACCTGGCTGTGTATGATATGGATGGTGAAAATGGCATCTATATTCCCGGTGCCATTACCCGTGACGTTGCAAAGGAATCCGCTGACCAGAGCGTGCAAAATTTAGATTTCACCACGTATGACCCTTCTATTGGGGCACAAGCGGCAAGCGCCGGGGTAACTGCTGCTAAAAGCCTTTTCAGCCGAAAAGTAAGGCTGGTCAAGGTGACCGTGAAAGCTGGATACCAGGTGCTGTTGCGTGATGAAAAACAAAAGAAAAACAATTAAATCAATTAGTAAACAATTTCAAACGGTTGGGCATATAGTGCCAGGCCAATAAAACACAAGATATGAGAAAGATAAGTGTAGTCATGATGACTGGTGTATTTTTTGTGCTTGCCAGTTTTAAGGGGTTCTCACAGAACACAACGGAAATAAAGGCTTCCAGTATTAACGCCTACAATATTTCAGTTACTTATAATAAAACGACCAACCTCGTTTTTCCCTATGCTATAAAAAGTGTTGACAGGGGCAGTAAAGATATACTGGTACAAAAAGCTATTGGGGTTGAAAATATATTGCAGGTAAAAGCGGCCAAGCAAGGGTTTCCTGAAACAAACCTTACGGTGGTTACTGCCGATGGGAGTTTATTTGCCTATTTAGTGACCTATTCAGACGCACCGGCTAATCTTAGCCTGCTATTTTCCAATGCTCAGGTTTCGCCAAGCCCGGTGGCGGTGTTTGCCAAAGATGCGACTACCGATGAAATATCGCAGAAGTCAAGAGAGGTGATTGGCCGCGAAAGGGTTATCAAAGGCATAAAGGACAAGGACTTTGATATAACGATGGATGTCCTGGGCTTATACATTCATCAGGATGTTGTTTATTTCGAGATCGCTTTGGTTAATAATTCTGCAATTGATTATGATGTGCAATCGCTCCGTCTTTTCATTCAGGATAAAAAACGAATAAAGCGCACCGCTTCACAGGAAACAGAGATGCAGCCATTATATGTTTTAGGCAATCCCGATGTTATCCGTCATGCGTCTGAACAAAATATTTGTATCGCCCTTTCAAAATTCACCATTCCCGACAAAAAATACTTGATGGTACAGCTCATGGAAAAAAATGGCGGACGGCACTTATCTATCCGAATAAACAATAAAACACTTGTCCATTCAAGGGCAATATAAAAATGGGTTAGCAAACCCGAAATCAAAAGTTCAGAATAATTAAACAATTTAAAATATCAAAACATGAAACAGGAAAATTTCAATTACCTGAAAGAGCAGGTAAAATTCAGTGGCTTTGGTGATGCTATGGAGTTCAAGCTGAAGGAAAAAATGATCGAAGGTTTAACCGATTTTCAATTGCATCATAAACATACTTTCGGTAAGGATAATGTAGAAGCGGTATTGAATTTCCGAAAATCTGATCAGGACAATTACTTTTTTAATAGTTACCAGGTTACTGTGAATAAAGAGGGCGCAGACCCGCTTAAACAATTATACAAGCTATATAAGCCTGACAAACTTGTAAAGCAAGTCGAAGGTAAGGATGATACAGTGGAATGGGTAAACCATAATATTAAGCTGAAAGAGGCATATAACTTGTTAGAGGGGCGTTCCGTCCGCAAGGAATATGTCAGGGACGAAACTGAAAAATACGCCAATTGGCTTATGATTGATTTCAAGAATACGGACAAGGATGGCAATTTCCTTATAAAAAGAAAAATGGATTTTGACCTGGAGGCCAAACTCAAAGAATATCCAATAAAAGAGCTTAAAAATGAAGAAAGTAAAAAAGAATTGCTTGATTCATTATACAAAGGCAACCGGCAATTTGTAACAATGGATATAGACGGGAAAGAAAGAAAATTTGCATTTGAGGCAAATGCACAGTTTTCTTCAGTTAATCGTTATGAGGGAGATACACGCATTAAATCTGGAGAAAAAGCAACCCCCGATCAATCTGCAAAGCAAAATGAAAGCCAAAAGGCAGACCAAGCCGAGGATAAGCCGAGGCAGTCTAAAAGAAATGCACAAAAAAACAAACGAGGAATTACTTCCTAAAATTCTTAAAAAGAAATAATTAATGTAGCAATTCCGGGGAGAGTATTAATAGCTTTCCCCGAAACACTACAAATCTTAAAATCGAAATTTAATAACATAGAACAATGAAACACTTAAAAACAAATATGGGGGTAGCTATAATAGCTGCTTTAATTATAAGCATAACAGCTTGCAAAAAGAGCGACAGTAATAAGGATAGTGATAAAACAACTACTCCAGTAACGGCTTCAACTCCGGGAAATTCTACGAATGCTTATGATAGTATAGGTTATTACCACAATGATATATTATCAGGCATCCAACCATGTGTACCTGCTGACAACAAAAATGCGAACACAATAATTGGCTGTATTGTACAATTTGATAGTGCGGAAAAACTTGTACCTCCTAATTCAATTATAAGTAGTGTCCCCCAAACGGTGGCCGACCAGCCAAATAGTTTCAGCAACGTAATTAATAATAGCCCCTATTCAACACAGGCAAAAGCATTACTGGACAGCTTATTTATTACGGTTGAGGAAAATGCATCAAAGACAAGCTATGCAGCAATAAAAGCGCCGATAATAGCTTTTGAGAACCAGGTATCAAAGAATGCCACTTTAAATAGTGCCGACAAAGAGGTGCTATTGCAGGCTGCATCGGTTGCGCGTTATTCGGTGTATTACTGGATGATAACCAACCAGGATGGGAAAGCCCTGAAACTTAAAAACCTCGTGATGTGGATTGGTGCTGTAACCAGTGATATTGCCGGAGCAATTGTAAGTTATAACCCTGGGTATTCTGCAGCTTGTAGTATGTATGCCTGGGACTTGGTTAATTACAGTATGCCGTAATCAAGCTATCCGATTATAGAAATGGAATGGATTCAGCCAATATTATCCAATTTTTTCAAAGCAATTGAGAACGATCCGCGCGTGGGTGTAAGCCACATCAGCCTGTATTGTGCCATACTGCAATTTGGGGATAAATGGAACGAGGGGGAATGCGTTCTCATAATGAGTTTTGAATTAATGAAGGTGGCTAAAATTTCAGGAGGGACATACCATAGATGTATCGGCGACTTGCATAAATATGGGTATATCAGGTATGTTCCTTCTTATAACCATAGAAAGAAAAGCCAGGTATATCTATTACTATAACAAATAACCGGCAGGATATAAATAATCATTCAGTAATAATCTTAATGTATTTAAAATGAAAACTCAATTTGTAATAATAGTAGGCCTTTTAGCTTGGGGCCTCGCAGCTTGTAATAAAAAAGATCAAGTACCAACCGACAGAAGCTCTGCTAACAATAGAGCATTAAACGCGTACCTTAATGATGACACAATGAATATTACTCCAGGTAATCCCGCTAATGTATATGATAGCGTGGGTTATTGGCATAATGCGATTTTAAGCGGGATTCAACCATGTATTCCTGTATCAAATGCGAATGCGGATACTATTACAGGATGTGTTATCAAGTTTGCCAACAAAGCACATCTTTACTTACCTGTACGCTCACTTGCAACCATTCCAAAGCTAATAAAGGAAAGTGAAAATAATTTTTATGCCGTTATTAATCGCCTGCCCTTTTCTGATCGGGCAAAATTTTTGACGGATTCATTGTTGAAAGTTGTTGATGAAAAATCGAGTTCTGATAGTGCTGGTTATAGTTCTATAAAGGCTTCTATCATCGGATTTGAAAACAATATCTTGAAAGACAATAGTCTAAGTAATATTGATAAAAAAGAACTTTTGGGAGCTGCATCAATCGCAAGATACTCGGTTTACTATTGGCTTGAAACGCCATCCGGACATGCTTTAAAACTAAAAAATATTCTTGCATGGCTTGGGAATGTAGCAGGGGATGTTACTGGCTTTTGTGTAACCCAAAATGTGGTGTATGCGGCTGATTGCAGTGAAGCTATGTATTGGCTAATATCTGTGTATATGAATTAATGCCTTAAAAGAGGTTATTAAGTAGATGTTTAGATAGCTAAATGATTTTTTAATAATAAATCCAACGTGATGAGTGCGGAAGTGATAACAAAAGAGGATTTACAGTTTTTTCGTTTTCAATTATTAGATGACCTGAAGAAAATACTTGCTTCAACAGATAAAAAGGAAGAAAAACTGGAATGGTTAAAAAGCGGTGAGGTTAGAAAGCTATTACATGCTTCTCCTGGTACATTACAAAACTTGAGGATTACCGGCCAGCTTAACCCAATTAAGATAAGAGGCGTATGGTACTATAACATGGCTGAAATCCAGGAACTGTTTAAAAGGAATGGATAAGCAATGGCCGCTGATTTAAATATATTCAAGGGATTTATTGAAAGCCTTGTATCAGATGAAAGGGTAACTGTCTGGCATTTAGGTATGATCCTGGGAATAGTACAGCTCGCTAATGGTGATAAATTAGCAGACCCTATTTCTATTTCGAGGAGAAAAGTAATGCAGTTAGGCCATATCAGCAATATAGTTACTTACCACAGGTGTATTAAAGATTTACAGGCTTTTGGTTTTATAAAATATTTACCTTCTTATCATCCCGGTATTAGGACAACCGTATATTTAATTGAGAAGTGATCTTAACTTAAATATTAGATAAATAAAGGTGAGCCTTCTAAGGCTCACCTTTTTGTTTATCATACTTTTTTAAGTTTTTTTCTTAATGCTGCCATATCCTCACTGACTTTCAAATCGACAATTTTAGCGTAGTGTTGGGTCTGCGTAATTCTTTTATGGCCTAACATATGTGAAACTGTTTCCAGGGGTACGCCATTGCATAAAGTTATTGTAGTTGCAAAAGTATGGCGCGCTATATGGAAGGTCAGGTTTTTAGTAATGCCGCAGGTATCGGCGATTTCCTTTAAATAAGAGTTCATTTTTTGATTGGTCAAAACAGGGAGAACAGCATTATTATCAATGCACTTTTTATGGCCCTCATATTTTTTCATAATTTTTAGTGCCTGTGCCAGCAATGGTATTCGCTGGGGCGTGCCGGTTTTCTGTCTTTTAGTAATAATCCATTTCTCATTATCTATTCCAGAAACAATCTGTGTTTTCTTTAAATTTCCAACATCTACGTAGGCAAGCCCGGTATAGCAACTGAATAAAAAAATATCCTTGACTAACTCCAAACGTTCAATCTGAAACACTTTTTTTTCAATTGCCGCCAGTTCTTCTTTATATAGGGGGATGATTTCTACTTCCTCTTGCGCGGTACTAAAATCACAAAAGGGGTCTTCATGCAGCCATTTTTTTCTGATACATTCTTTTAGGACTGTACCTAAAGTGCTGATATATTTCATTGCTGAATTATGATTGCAATTTTTGATTGTTTTTAACCAAATGGAAAAGTCCTTTACAAATTCATAATTCAAATCTTTAAGCTCTAAGTCAGCCTTGCCATACTTCCAATCTATGTATGCTTTGGTGTGATCATACGTAGTTCTGTACCTTTGATACGTTCTGTAAGCATAATCTTTGCCTATTAATGAATTTATTTCTTCATTATGCTTAGTGAATACATCTAATAGCATTCTCTTTTCGTTACCGAAACCGGTAATGATGTTTTTCAGTGCTTCAGCAGTAATTGCTTTGTTTTGATCTAATAAAACAATCTTGGCCTGGTAAACCTTAGAGCAAAGCGTATCTAAATAAGAGTTAAGGCTTTTAGCATCTTCTTTGTTGCCGATTGCTCTACCTGAAGATTGGTTCCATCGTTCAGGTTCCCACAATCTTTTTGTCGATAGTTCTTTTGGGATGCCGTCTACTGTTATTCTTAAATAAACATAACGCGCATCTGCATCTTGGTTTTTGGGCTGCTTCAAAAAGAAGAATAACCCGAAGCTGTTTTCCAACATAATAATCCGATTTTAAAATGATTAATAAAGTTGGAAATGCGATGCTTCAAAAACAAGATGTAACAGAGATTAACATCTTGAAAGTCAATTGTTTATGTCATAATTCGTGCGTCTTTTTTTGAAAATTTTAAGACGCCACGAAAGACGCGACTTAACTTTGGGTTTCTTTGCAAATTTTGACTATCTGCAAAAAACAAAAAGCCCGCAAATCATGGATTTGCAGGCTTTTGTAAGCTCTAATAATGCTTTTCGTGCCCCAGACGGGAATAGAACTTATTTGTTCTACGCGCTCCCAGAGCGGCTTTCAGTTCTTTTTTTGAGGCGGTGCCACGAATGACGCAACCTCTTTTTGTTTGTGGTCAAGTGTTGACCAAGTAGCCCGTAGGGGAATCGAACACGATTACTAACCTATTGGATTACAATACATTATATGGTTGCCGATGTACTACGCACCGAATTACTAACCACTTTTGATGCAGATTATTTACAAATCTTACGATATAAAGATACGAAATATTGCATTACCATACAATTTTAATGACCGGCTTTTAGTAAAAACATTATTGGCTAACCACCCCCGCAAGCCATAGTGCACACCATCCCATATTTACCGCTTAAGCAACAAACAGCGCGAGCCGAGTAAATAGTCAAGGCCGGGCAAGCCACTGAAAAACAAAACACAACTGCCCGTTTATATAGCCTTTACTTTTTACCCGGCGTGGGCTATCTTCGCGGATGTGGGGAATATGGAATGCTTTTCAAGAAAAATTGGGAATGTCCACATTGTTAAATAGCATTTTCACTATTTTAAGTTCATAAAATACTCGAAAATTATTTTTGGCGCATTAATATCCTGACTTGTTGCATTAGGGTATGAGTGACGAATCACAAATCATATTTTTTGCAACTTGCGACTTTGCGGACGCAATGTCCACGATGCGACTGTAATTATCGAAAATAAAAGAGGCCCAACCCAAACCGCAAAGCCATCGCCGATAGCTATATGGGATGCAACTGCTCCTGTGTAAACAAAAAAAATGCCTGCGTAAGCCCATTCTTTTACTAGCGGAAATTTCGGAATTAGGATGGCAATTAGAGCCGGTATTTTCCATACCCCAATGATGGTAAGCAAGAAAGCGGATAACCTAAATGTGCGAACGTTTGTTTTACGAAATCGTTTCGGGTTAAATCCCACTGTGCTCCCGCTGCGGTTTCAAGCGCAACAATTCCAGTGAATACCCAATATGCAATGATTTTTATATGCTGGGTTCTATTTGACTTTTCTTTATTCTCTTTCATGATGACATTGTTATTTTAAGTATTTATTGTTTATACCATAATGAGAACTGAGAAAATGAAAATTGGACACGAGGGAAAAAATATTTTTACGCCAGAGAATTTATTTTTTCCTGAATGCCTTGTTTTTCGGTTGCTGTTTTGGCTAAAGAAAATGCGGTTTTAAAATGTTCTTTTGCTTTTTTACTGTCTGCGTTTTTGTAGAGTTCACCTAAAAGCAGAAAATACAAATGATTGTTTTCTAATTTTAATTTTTTCGCTTCAGTTAAAGCGATTTCATTTCCACAGGCTTTATATAATGCAAAAGTTCGGTTTAGTGCAATACTTGGCGAATAGTTGATCAAGAGTAACTGATTATAAAGTTGCAAAATTTCTTCCCACTTTTCGTCCGTGTGTTCTTTGGTGCAATGTAGTGAAGCAATTCTTGCTTCTAAATGATAAGAAGTGATTTCATCTCCCTTTGCGGAAAGATTTAGGAACTGAAGGCCTTTATTGATCAAATCTTTGTCCCAAAGTTTGTCATTCTGCTTTTCGTAAAGTACAAAATCATTTTCGCTTGTTTGCCTTGCATTAAATCTGGAAGAATGAAAACACATCAAGGCAATCAAAGCATTTGTCTTAGGTTGATTCGTTCTTTGATTCTCTGAAAGCATAATTCCTAAACGCATTGCTTCCAAACATAAATCTTTTCGCAAAATTTGATTTTGTGTTTTAGAATAGTACCCTTCGCTGAAAAGCAAATAAATAATGTGTAACACATTGTCAAGGCGTTTGTTGATTTGCTTTTCATCAGGCATTTCCATTTTTATTTTTTCTTCTCTCAACTTTTCCTTCGCTCGGAACAACCTTTTATTGATGGTTTCTTTGTTTGATAAAAATGCGTCTGCAATTTCATCAATGCCGAACCCGCAAAGAATACGCAATGCTAAACCAATTTGTGCTTCGCTTGCAATGGCAGGGTTGCATACGGCAAACATCATTTGCAACTGGCTGTCTTTAATATTCTCCGTTGAGAAGTTCACTTCATTTACTTCATTAGTTGCTTTCAGATTGGATTGGAGCTCAGGAATTACTTTTTCTGTTAAGATTTTATTTCTTCGGAAATGATAAAGCGTTTTTTGTTTAGCAACTGTGTAAAGCCACGCAATCGGGTTGAGTGGAGTTCCTTTTTGTTTCCATGTTTCGGCTGCTTGTAAAAATGTTTCACTCACAATATCCTCGGCAATTTCAATATGCTGTAAACCATAGAGTTTGCTGATAACAGCAACCATTTTTGAAAATTCCTGCCGGAACAAATTTGGTATGAGTTCGAATTCTTGCATCATATTGAAGAACAAAAACTCACCATGCCTGCAAGTGAGTTTAGTTTAATGAAAATATTTTATCCAAAGATAGGTCGAATTTCTACGCTTCCGCCAGCATCTAATGCAGGGCAACCGTGAGCTAATGTTGTTGCATCTTCCAAACTGTCAGCTTTAACAATAATGAAGCTGCCTAACATCTCCCTGATTTCAACAAAGGGGCCGTCAGTGATTACACCACCTGCTTTAAGAACTTTTCCGTCAGCGACAAGACGGACACCATTGCTCACAAATTTTCCTTGTGCTGCTATGCTTGCTGTCCAGTTTTGCCATTTCTTTTGCAGGGCTTGCATTTCTTCTTTTGATGTTTTACTGTAATCGTAGCTTGGTTGTCGGAATAATAAAGCGAATTCTTTCATTATCTTTTATTTTAGTTTGTTGTTAAATTTATGACTTTTTGTTTTTGATTACCAAGCTCCAACTTGATATGTACCAACCAATGGATGAAAAGCATGGTTGATGCGATTGTAAGTGTTAATGGCTGTAACCCCTAAAGTCAAATCAACTAATTCTTCTTCGGAAAAGTGTTTTAGTGCGTCTTCGTAAATTTGGTCAGGCACACTGCAGTTAGTAACAGCTTCTGCCCATGCAAGTGCCGCTCTTTCCTTGTCCGAAAAGAAAGGGGTTTCTCTCCAAGCGTTTAAGGTGTAAATACGCTGTTCTGGTTCTTGATTTGCTCTCAGATCTTTTGAGTGCATGTCAAGGCAAAAAGCACATCCATTGATTTGTGATACTCGCATGTAAATTAAATCAAATAGAGGTTGCCCCACTGTTGATTTTTTTAAATGTGCACCCATAGGATAAAGTGACTTCATAGCATTTTGCCCAATCTCATTTACTTTAATTCTTTGTTTCATTTTGTTTGATTTTTAAGTGTTAGAGAATTTCTTGATTTATACTACAATAAGGATTGGCAAACTAGAAATTGGACATAACTTGAAAATATTGTTCAAGTGCAAGTATTATGTTAGCTAACTCAGTTAGGTTTTTAATGGTAATTGTATTTTTGATATTGAAGGGTCAAGTTAATTGGGCAGTTTGACCGTGTCGCATTTAAACAGGCCGCCGAACACAAATTTGACCAAACCTTTGATTACGACCGGCAGCTTAAAATCAGGACGAGACATATATTCCCTGATGCTTTGGTCCCCATCTTAGATATTCCGGGAGTCTTGACCATGCTATTCCGGGCGCTTTGGTGCACCGAGTTGTGTAAGCAATTAAGTAATCCCAATTAATAATCAATAAATTAATATGGTCAAAGTGTTACGGAATTAACTGTTTTCTATTTCGGAACGAGGTGGTCAATGGCTCCGGAATGTCCAATAGATTGAGCTGAAGTTGCTGTTGGCTTGAAAGCTTGCTTTTTGCAATATTGAGTGCAAGGTGATGATAATGTGGAGATTCCGCTCAAACTGACCACCTGATTCCGATTTAAACTGACCACCCGTTCCTGGTTTAAAATGACCAGGGCATTCCGGATCAAACTGACCACCCTTTTTTTGTAGTTATGCTTTAGATATTGGCTGTTTTGTTTAAATGCCAAATACCGTTTCCGGAGGAACAAGTTGATCGGGAGCCTCATTATGTATGCGAAGTCGCTCTGGAATGCCTCTATTAAAGCGATGAACGGCCATCACCAGAAGGACATACCTGTAACTTGCTAAAGTATTAAGCTTCGAAAAAAATAAAGATGTTATAGCTTGAGCGCGCCAGGCTAAATGGAAATCGGTAAATAATTACCTTTGTTTATGCCGCTAAAGCATCGGTTGCATTTCTTTGCCAGCAAAACGGGTGGTCAGTTTGCCACGGAATAGGGTGTAACATATCTCCGAAACGCCCAATCAATGCCAGATTGGACGACTTTTTTCTTGTGCTTCCACATATTGCCAGTATTCGCATAAGTTTTCTTTAATATTCCTTTCCCGTTGTATTGAATAAACGTTTTATAGGATAATTGTATATACACAATCATTCAAAATTTCTCCATTCTTAATAACAGCCTTCTTTCGAATCGCCTCAAGCGTGAATCCGTTATTTTCCAATGCTTTCCTGGATCCATAATTAGACTCAAAACAAACAGCAAATAACCTGACCCTGTCAAACGTATCAGTGGCACATTTAACCATTTGTCCAATAGCTCTTGTTGCTATTCCTCTTCCCCAAAATGGCTCTGCGATCCAATATCCGATCTCGGCGGTTGTACTATAAATATCATCTTTTAAATCTATGGCTATGCGTCCTGCGAAAACACCGTCTACTTCAATAACGAAATCTGTTTGAGGGGTTCTTTCTGAAACAGAAAAAATATTTTGTTCGGCATCTTTTAGTTGATAGGGACTGGAAATGTATTCCGAAGGTTAGCTGCAATATGGTTGTTATCTGCGGCTTGCTGTAAAGCCGTTGCATCTGCAGCATTAAAAGGTCGTAATTGAATATTCATTTTATTTTTGATGGAATTTTTAAAAATTAATTTAATTGACGCTGATAGTAAACATTTTCGCCCATCATCCTTCTGAAATGTGATGGCATATCTTCGCTTTCCTTTCTTGTAAATCCGTTTTTCTCATAAAAACGATGTGCCGCTTTTAGCACGTCCACGGTTCCCAAATAGAGATCAGTTATACCGACAGAATAACAATACTGAATTAATCTGTCTAAAAGTAATTGAGCAATACCGGTTTCTTTTCCTCTAAATTCTTTTTTGACAAACATTTTCCGGATTGTCCCTGCCTCACTCTCCGTTGCAATTAACGCAATGGTGCCTATGAGCTCTCCATCATATTCAGCTCCCCAAAAACCTCCCCCGGTTTGATGATAGTATTTCTCAATGTCTAAAAGATCCGGTTGTCCTTCCATAGTCACCGGGACATTGAATTCAATTTGCTGGATCGGAAGTATAAGGTCGAGGATTTTCTGTATATGATCATTATAAATGGGCTTGATATCGTAGGACATATTCATTATTATATTTTTTATAAGAATAAACTTTAAAGACTTTTGAACATAATATAGGCATCTGTGAAGCCATTTTCGGGATCTCTGAAGGCACCCGGAATTTCACCTATAATTCCAAATCCTAGTCGTAACCAAAGATTTACAGCTCTCGTATTTGATTTTAAAACCAGGTTGAACTGCAAGGCCCGGTAACCTAATTCTTTTGCTTCTTTAAATGAATATTCCGCCATCGCAGTTCCGACACCACGGGACGAAAAAGCGGGCGAAGTCATATATGATGCATTGGCAATGTGATTTCCCAGACCCGGTTGATTATCCCTTAGGATAAAAGTTCCAGCAATCTGATCTTCCATTATCGCAACATAGGTTTTTTTGTCCTCTCCGAACCAGTATGCCAACATTGTTTCTTTACCTGTTCCGGGATGAAATGCATAATATTTGGATGTCCCTATTACCTCGTTAATAATATTCCAAACCTTATTTTGATCATTTACAGTTGCCGGCCTTATGGTAATCATAATCGCTTGTTATCAGTTACAATTAGGACACTCTGGAGTAGGTAGGATCAACTGAAAAAATAGTAATGTCAGCCACCTGTCAAACTTGTACCCAACTTGTTTAAATTCTGCCACTTGTTCATATCCCTGACCCTTGTGTAAATTGATGCTTGCCAAATTCGAAGCTTCTATACAAGCAATGATGGTATGAAAATTTTGTGATATGGCGTAGTCGTTCAGGTAAGAAACCAATAACTTTCCAATTCCCTTACCGCGGTGAATTTGATGTATGTAAACC
>Ga0302315_10000399_pt1 | contig 49776 bp, 51 predicted proteins | sample III_Palsa_N3_1_FD_200532 | JGI IMG/M metagenome (GOLD analysis project Ga0302315, IMG submission 200532) | Peat permafrost microbial communities from Stordalen Mire near Abisko, Sweden - III_Palsa_N3_1 | ecosystem: Environmental > Terrestrial > Soil > Palsa > Peat permafrost | place: Sweden...
TTGGTTAGTTCGTCCCGCACGGTTCCTTTTAAAATGGTTACCGGGTTAAACGATTCTACCTTTGCTATAGGAGCGATTTTCTTTTTGGTGTCTTTGCTGGCCAGCTTTACATCTTTAGACTCCACGCTTGCCAATACTTCTGGTTTGGGCATAGAAATCATGTACAAATCTTTTTCGCCAAAGCCATCCTCGCGTTGGGAAGAATAGTAGCCGTGTTTATTATCTGCCGAAAGAACAAAGTAAATATCGTCGTCGGCAGTGTTAATGGGGTATCCCAGGTTCTCCGGCTGGCTCCATGTTCCATCTGGCTGTAAAGTGGTTTTAAATATATCATAATCTCCCATTCCTGCATGGCCCCTGGAACTGAAGTAAAGCGTTTTACCGTCGGGGTGTATAAACGGAGAGTCTTCGGGGTATTCTGTATTAACTACTTTGCCCAGGTTTACGGCCTCTCCCCACTTTCCTTTTTTGTCTTTTTTAGACATATATATGTCCAGGTCTCCGTAACCTCCGTCCCTATTACTAGTAAAATAAATCATTTTACCATCGGCAGTTATACTAACCGAAGTTTCCCAATGTTTGGTATCTACATTTTTACCCAGCCCTTCCGGTTTGGACCATTCAATCCCCTCAAATTTCGAAACAAAAATATCGCCGTTATTATCGTCTTTATAAAGGAATATCTGGCCGCCTTCGGGCGAAAGGGCCACGCTGGCGTCGTGCCCCTCTGTATTAATAGGTTTACCTATATTTTGTGGAGGCAGCCACTCTCCGTTTTTGCTCATGCTTACATAAATATCTTCGTAATGTTCCTGGTTCTCGTCCAAATTACCGCCGGTTGAGCCTGGCCTTCTGGAAGTGAACACCAGCATAGATTCATCTGCCGTAATTACAGGGGCAAAATCGGCATATTTAGTGTTAACTACCGACCCCATGTTTTTTACCACTGCCTTTACCGGGTTTTTTACATAAATGCTCCCGTTTTCGCATTCAAATATTCTTCTGTCTATTTTTTTAATCTCCTCAAGATTCTTAGGATCGAGTTTATGCCTATACCTTTTAAAGGCTTCTAGGGCCTCGTCAAACTTATGATTTAGCTGATACGCCCTGCCTAATTCAAAGTCTAAATCGGGGGCTATTGCAGGGTTAACCTTATAGGCTTTCTCCAGGTAAGGCAGGCCCTTTATTTTGTGGATAGTGCGTAGGTACGACACCCCCAGTTTGTAGTTGGCCTCGGCGCTAGTATTATCAATTTTAAGTACTTCCAGGTAGGCTGGTATAGCATCAAGGTACAGCTTCTGATCGTAGAAGGAATTGGCGTTCTTTAATGCCTTTTTTATATTTTGAGAAAATACAATAAAAGGAATTAGAAGAAACAAAGCTACAATAGCTTTTTTCATATCCGGCGTTAGTTTATAGTTACAATTATTATTTTTTTGCCTGCTTATGGTAGAACCCATTTTGCTTGGTAAACTTCTGACCTTCCTTCACTTTTTCGGTAATAATCAGCTCTGTTCTTCTGTTAAGCTGTTTACCTTCGTCGGTATCATTAGTTGCAACCGGAAAATCTTCTCCATAACCTACCGGATATAGCCTGGAGGCGTTTACGCCTTTTGAAACCAGGTATTTTACTACTGATTTGGCCCGTTCGTCCGATAGTTTCAGGTTAAGGGCGTTGTCTCCTACATTATCCGTATGTCCTGTTATTTCAACGTACAAGTCAGGATTTTCTTTTAATAATTCTGCAAAACGGCCTAGTTCACCAAACGATTCTTTTCTCAATTCCGACTTATTGGAATCAAAAAAGACATTCTTTAGTACTGCTACGCTTCCTACGGTCAAAGGTTTCAGCTTTATGTCTTTACTTAGCTCGTAATATTCGCCAATAGGGATATCTACATTCTCTGAATAAGGCAGAAAATTATTAGCGGTAACAGAAATACCGTAATTTTTGCCGGGAGGTAATATTACCGTGTATTTTCCGGAATAACTGTTAGAATTAGTTATACCTACTATTTTGTTGGTCTCGTTATCTACTATAGTAATGGTAGCGCTTATGGCTTTTTCGGTTTCCTCGGCAAATACTCGTCCTTTAAGCACAATAAGGGAAACGCTTACCTTTGGGCGGCTTACTACATAAAGGTCTTTGTCTCCGTAACTATCGGCTCTTATAGAGGAGAAGTACCCTCTGGTTCCATCTGCAGACCATACAAAAAATATATCGTCCCCCGCAGTGTTAATAGGGTAGCCCACATTCTCGGGCTTTCCCCATGTTTTCTTATCGGCGTCGTACTTAGATACAAAAATATCAAAGCCCCCCATTGATTTGTGCCCTTCTGAACTGAAATAAAAAGTCTTGCTATCCGGATGTATAAAGGGAGCGTCGTCGTCGTATTCGGTATTTATATCCGGCCCCATATTTTTAGGCGCCGCCCATTGCCCGTTAGGCAATAGGTTACATACATATATATCCCTGCCTCCGTACCCGCCCGGCCTGTCGCTGGTAAAAAACAGCGTTTTTTCATCGGCAGATATACTGGCGCTAGGCTCCCAGTACTTAGAATTTATTGCTCCCAACACTTTTTTAGGAGCAGACCATTTATTGCCGTTAAGGGTGCTTATGTAAATATCCCCGCTGTTATCGTCTTTATAAACAAAAAGCTCCTGGCCGTCGGGCGAAAGAGCTATGCTGGCGTCGTGCCCTGCCGTATTTATTTCCGTTCCTATATTTTCGGGAGTAGTCCATTGCCCCGCAGAGTCTTTAACAGACAGGTAAATATCCTCGTGGTATTGCCCTGTTGATTCCTGTATTTGCCCCCCTGTAGTGCCCGGCCTCCTTGAGGTAAAAATCAGCACGGTCTCATCCGCAGAAATTACAGGCACATAATCGGGGTAGGGGCTGTTTACCTTATTCCCCAGGTTCTGAATCTCCACTTTTAAAGGTTTTGCCATCAATTCTTTGCCATTGTTACACATTTCTATGTAGCGGTTAGCTTGTTTTATTCTTTCCTGGTCGGTTGCATTTGTTTTATCCAGGCTGGCAATAGCCGCCTGAAAAGCGGCAATTGCTTTATCAAACTCATGGTTGGCGTGGTAGGCCCTTCCCAAATAAAAATCCAGCGTTGGGGAATTAAATTTAAGGCTTTTAGCTTTCTCCAGGTAAGGCAACGCTTTTGCTTCCTGGCCCAGTTCAATAAAGCAGTAACCTATCCTGTAGTTTACATCGGCGTTATTAGGCTCCAGGCTGTCAATCTTTAAATACAATGGAAGCGCGTCTACATACTCTTCCATTTTAAAATTTTCTTTAGCTTCGCCCTGTAGTTTTTTAAGGCTCTGAGCTTGCGAGGTTAGCGTTGAAAATAGGGAAATGAGTGTAATAAGGCTTATAAGGGCTTTATAACTTCTATTAAAAAAATGGTTCATAGGGCTTGGGTTCGTGTAAATATATTTAACTTATAACAAAATATCATTATCTCAAAACGAAACTTTCATTAATTAAAGTCTTACCGAATGAAAATAACAAGCGCGGAATTTTGCGTAAGTAATACCGATTATAGAAAATGCCCTAACCCCGATAAGCCTGAATTTGCTTTTATAGGCCGTTCTAACGTTGGTAAGTCATCGCTTATCAACGCATTATGCAACAGGTTAAAACTGGCCAAAACATCTTCCAGGCCGGGTAAAACGCAGCTTATTAATCATTTTCTTATTAATGAAGAATGGTACCTGGTGGATTTACCAGGCTATGGATGGGCAAAAATAAGCGAGACACAACGGGAAAAATGGGGCAAAATGATCAGGCATTACCTAATGCACCGTGAAAACCTGCAATGCGTGCTTTTGCTGGTAGATTTACGCATAGAGCCTCAGGCCATCGATTTGGAATTTATGGAATGGATGGCAAATTCGGGCATAGCGTTTGTTATTGTATTTACAAAAGCGGACAAGTTATCTAAAAACGCAATAAAATCTCAGGTAGCCAGTTATATTAGCAAGTTAAGAGAAAGCTGGGAAGAATTACCCCAAAGTTTTGTTACTTCATCGGAAAGTAAAATGGGCTGCGAAGAATTGCTGGAGTTTATTGATAAAATAAAATCCGGTTATAAAAGCCTTAAAACAGTTGATTAAAAAATATTAATTGGTTTTATTTGAACCCTAAATTAAAACAACATGAATGCGAAACTAATTCTATCCTTGTCAATATTCTTTACTTTTATTGCCACCGCAGGATATTGCCAGACCCAGATGCCCGCCGGTATGGTTCCGGCAGCAGAGAACTACCCAGGGGGAAAAGAGGCTATGTACGCCTTCATAAACCAAAAAGCAATATACCCGCCACAGGCAAAACGGAACAGGATACAAGGCGAGTGTGTTATAGGCATAACAATTAATTCCGACGGCACGGTTAGCAACATAAAAGTAATAAAAAACATAGGCGGGGGCGCTGGCGAAGAAGCTGTAAGAATAGCCAGATTGCTTAAATTTAACGCTATAGGCTATAAATTAGAGACTAGTATTCCAATAATTTTCAAATTATAAATTATAATAGTATATTAATAGATGGATTTAAAAGACATTGCTGCCGTTTCGGGAAAAAGCGGATTATATAAAGTCGTAAAGCCTACGCGTACAGGCTTAATTTTAGAAACTCTGGACGAAGCCAAAAGCAGGCTTATTGCCGGGGCCACCAACAAAGTATCTCTCCTTAACGAAATTTCTGTGTTTACCACCGGCGAAGAAGTTTCGGCCTCCCTGGCAACCGTTTTGATAAACATTCATAAAAAATACGGCAATACCATCCCAATTGACACGAAGGCTTCTAACAATGAGTTATTTAGCTTTCTTGGCGAGGTTTTGCCTGAGTTTGACCGCGAAAAGGTTTACCCGTCTGATATAAAAAAGCTGGTAAACTGGTATGGGCTGCTTGCCAAACACGCCCCTGAAAAATTTGTGGAGGAAGAACCTAAAGCCGAAAAGGTAAAAGAGGTTGCCGCCGAAGATAAAAAACCAGCCCACAAAGAAAAGGGAAGCAAAACAGAAGCGAAAAAGGAAGAACCAAAAGGCGAAGTAAAAGAAACGGCTGCCCCAGAGGTTAAAAAACCTGCCGCTAAAAAAGAGGAAATAAAGGAAGAGGTTAAAGAAGCTGAAACTAAAAAAGCAGAAAAACCAAAAGCCAAAAAAGAAAAAAGCCACGAAGCTGAAGCAGGCGGGGCCGAAGAAGAGGGCGCTAAAAAACCGAAGGCTGCAAAACAACCTACCAAAAAGTAGTTACCGGTAGGCCTTTACTATCTGCTCTATACCTCCCAAATAACCTTTGCCAAACAAGTTCAAATGAACCAGTAAATGGTAAAGGTTATATATATCTACCCGTTCTCTGTAAAAATCATTGGTTAAAGGGTAAGCTTCGCTGTAGCAGTCATAAAACTCCTCGTCAAAACCGCCGAACAGCATGGTGTATGCCAATTCCATTTCCCTGTTGCCATAGTAAACCGCCGGGTCTATAAGCGCCGGTTCGCCGTTACCAGTTACTATAAAATTCCCGTTCCATAAATCGCCATGTACTAACGATGGAGGTAAAGCAGGCAGCAGGTTATCCAGCTTTTTAAAAATATCCTGAAACTGATTTACCAGTTGAGCGGGAATTAAACTTTTGGTCTCTGCAAGTTGCAATTGCGGTAGTATACGCTGATTTATAAAAAAATCTATCCAGTCATCTGAGTAATTATTCTTTTGAGGAAGCGCGCCAATGTAGTTATGATACCCTAAACCAAATTGCGGGTGCGAATGCTTGTGCAGGTTAGCCAGTTTATGCCCAAAGCTTTGCCAGAAGTTCTTATGCCTTATGCCGCTTTCCATAAAGTTTAAAACCATGAAACTTAAACCTTCCGTTTCCCCAAAGCCAACTATTTTGGGTATTGCCAGTTCATTGGCTTCTCTAAGCAGTTCCAGTCCCTTGGCCTCTACTTCAAAAAAGTCTTTAATACCTCTATAGGTTTTTATAAAGAAAATTTCTTTAGTAGTAGTAACCTTATAAGCATTGTTAATAGATCCACCGCCTACTACAGACCAAGTCGTAATTTTAATATCCTGAAAGTAATTTTTAAGTATAGCTTTAAATAACTCCTCCATTACTATTTCGTTTACGAAACTTCCTGCAACTCGCAGGGCAGTTTAATTTTAAAGGTGGTGCCTTCGCCTTCTTCACTCAATACCTCAATACTTCCTTTTGCTCTTTCAATGGCATTTTTAACCAGGTATAAGCCCAGCCCCGCGCCTTCAGATTTTTCGGTGGCGCGGTAAAACATGTCAAATACTTTTTCTTTTGCCGCCGTTGGAATACCAATGCCATTGTCCATCACTTCAATCAACGCCGTTCTATGCTGCTCGTCGGTCGTAATTTTTATATTTATTTCCGGCTCTGCATGCTTCTCTTTCTGGTATTTTATGGCGTTTTCTACCAGGTTAGACAGCGCTGTAAATAGTAAATCTCTGTCGCTCTTTATAGGCACTGTTTGGTTATTTACAACATTAAATTTAATCTTATTGTAGTTGCCCATGTATTTAAAGGACTCCATTATTTCATCCACTAATTCCTCCATATTAATAGTACCAATAGCGCTTGTTCTTTTTCTTAAATGCATTATTTTAAGAAGCTGCGATATGGTCGTCTTTAATTTATGTGTTACTGCCTCTATGTTATTTATATACTGCAATACATCTTCTTCGATCAATTCCATTTTTGCCAAAGCAATTAATCCCTGCAAGGTTGCAATAGGCCCCTTAAGGTCGTGAGAGGATTTGTAGATAAACAGCTCCAGCTCTGCATTAACCTCTTTCAATTTCTCTTCCTTTTCTACTAGTTTGGTTATATCCAATACGGTTCCATAAAATTGAATTGGATTACCCAGTTTATCAAATTCAAATTCTCCTGTTGTAAAAAGATGCTTTAGGTTACCATTAGCTTGCACTATACGATGACTAAGAGAATATGGGGAAAGCGTTTGCATGGATTGTTCTAAAACCGCGTTAACCTGGGCAAGGTCATCTGGATAAATAAAGCTTATAAAGTTATCTAAAGACGGTTCAATAGCATTTATTTCCAGCCCTAAAATATGAAATACCTCATCTGACCATATAACTGCTTGTGTTTTCAAATTTAGTTCCCAATGCCCCAAATGCGCTATTCGCTGCGCCTGGCTAAATCGCTTTAGCGTTAGCTCAAGGGCTTCATTAACTTCCCTTAGTTTTTCTTCTTTTTCTACTAGTTCGGTAACATCCATAGTGGTTCCATAAACCCTTATAGGTTTGCCTGTTTTATCAAACTCAAATCCGCCTCTAAAAAAAAGATGACGCAGATTTCCACCAACTTTTATTATGCGACAATTGAATGAGAAAGGAGACAGCGTTTGCCTGGACTGACTAAAAATTGTACGCACATTTTCCACCTCTTCCGGATGAACGTATTTAAGAAAAGTATCAGCGGACGGCTCAATAGAATAGGGTTCCAATCCTAAAATGTTGTATGCCTCTTCCGACCAGATCGTTTTTCCGGTAATTAAATTAGATTCCCCATGCCCAAGGTGAGCAATCTTCTGTGCCTGGCTAAACCGGTTTAGAGTTAGTTCCAGCCGCTCTTTGGTTTCTTCCAGTTCAATACTTCTTTTTTCTAATTGACCAATCAACTCCGCATTGTATTGATGCATTATTTGAGTAGCTTTTGGTATTGATAGTAACCGTTTTGGCTTAACCGGGCTTCCCAGAATATCTTTAACGGATGAAATTAGAATATCTGTTAACGCCGGTTTGCGAATAAAAAGATCGGCCCCCATTTCTTTTGCTACGGCTTCTTCGCCCAAGGAGGTATAAGTGGCAGTGTACACAATTATAGGAATATCTTTTAATTGCTCATTGGATCTTATTTCGTGACAAAGTTGGTAACCGTCCATATAGGGCATTAGCACATCGGTTATTATTAAATCAGTTTTTTGTTCTGATAGTACTTGCAATGCTTCCACTCCGTTTAGGGCAGTTAGCGTCTCATAACCCTCTGTTTCGTAAACTGCCTTTAGTAGCTTTAGCGAGGTGAGGTTGTCATCTACCAGTAGAAGTACCGGATTATGTTTTTCTTCGGCTAATTCTATGTTCAGGTATTCTTTAACCTGCTGTACAAATTGCCTGGTATTAATAGGTTTTGTAATGTAACCGTCGCAGCCTGCGGCAATAACCTTTTCTTTATCGCCCTTCATGGCAAAGGCCGTAAGCGCTACTATTTTTATACCTTTGGTTTTCTGGTCTGCTTTTAATACCTGCGTCAGTTCCAGGCCGTCCATGCCTGGCAACGCTACGTCCATAAGTATAAGTACAGGATGTTCTTTATCGAGGGCATCCAGCGCTTTTTCGGCGTCAATACAACGAATCACTTCATAGCCCTCCAGTTCCAACAAATCGCCTGCTAATTTTAAATTAGCCGGATTGTCGTCTACTATCATTATTTTAAATTGCTTTTTCATAGAATTTATAGTTCTATTTCATTAGTCATTTTCTCGAGGTTTACAGGCAACTTTACATAAAATATAGCGCCCTGGCCCGGGGCGCTTTCAATGCTTATTTCGCCTTGTTGCGCTTCTACTATTTTCTTTGTAAGCGCCAGTCCCAGGCCTGTCCCCTCGTGTCTACGCGTTGTGCCGGCATCCAGTTGTACAAAGGGTATAAATAATTTGTGCAGGTCTTCTTTTGCAATGCCTATGCCGGTATCCCTTATTTTTAGTAGAAAGTAGCCTTTTTCCTGCGAGCTTACTTCAACATAAATATTACCATCTTCAGTATTAAACTTTATGGCATTGGATAAAAGGTTGTATAATATTTGCAGGAACCTGTTCCTATCCAGGTAAATAAAATTAATGACTATGGAAGATTTTAATTCTATGCAGATGTGTTTTTTATCTGCCAGTGGTTTTACAACTTTAATTACTTCTTCAATGGCCTTGTATATGTTAAACGATTCTAATTGTAGTTCTATTTTTCCGGACTCTATTTTAGATATGTCTAGTATATCGTTTATAAGATGTAGTAAATGACTGCCGCTGGCATGTATATCGTTTATGTACTCCAGTTGCTTTGGAGATAGCTCTCCTACTTTTTTATCTATTAATAGTTCCGAAAAACCAATGATAGCATTCATAGGGGTGCGCAACTCGTGCGACATATTGGCCAAAAAATCACTTTTAAGGCGGTTAGATTCCTGCGTTTTACGTTCGGTAATATCTATAATGGAGGCTAGTACCATGTTTCCGTCTGTGAACTCTATAGGGTTTAACCCTATTTCCACCGGGAACTCTGTACCATCTTTTCGGCTGGCAAATAACTCTCTGCCAACCCCCATAGAACGGGTTTCCGGCTTAGCAAAAAACATATTACGAAATCCGGGATGCTTTTCGGTAAACCTTTTAGGGATAAGAATTTCTATTCCCTGGTCTATTAATTCTTCCCTGGCGTATTGAAATAGTTTCTCCGTTTGGCTATTTACCAGGGTTATTTTACCCTCGCTATTTACCAGTAGCATAGCATTGGGCGCAGACTCTACTACCAAACGAAATCGCTCTTCCGATTTCTTTCGTTCCGTTATGTCAATAATAGAGGCAAGCACCATTATGCCTTCCGAATCTTCAATGGGGTTCAACCCTATTTCTACAGGGAACTCAGTCCCGTCTTTACGAGAGGCAAACAGCTCTCTGCCAACGCCCATAGATCGGGTTTCCGGCTTGGCAAAAAACATGTTACGAAATCCGGGATGCTTCTCGGTATACCTTTTTGGGATAAGGATTTCTATTCCCTGGCCTATTAATTCTTCTCTGGAATATTGAAATAGTTTCTCTGTCTGGCTATTTACTAGGGTTATTTTGCCAGCGCTGCTTACCAATAACATAGCATTGGGCGCTGATTCTACTACCAGACGAAATCGTTCTTCCGATTTCTTATCTGTTATATCTTCTTTTCCGGATATCATATACTTATACGGCTACGTGACTTAGAAAAAAGCACCTCTTAAATTCTGAATAGAAAGTAGAGAACAGATGCTTTTTATAATACCTTCATGTCAAGTTTAGGCATATTAATCGACAATTATATAATACTGAGACTATTTTTAATTGCGAAAAACTAACTTGTTACTTAAAGGCCTATTATAATTTTGTGAAAAAAATAATTAATACTGTTAAAAAAGGCAACCTGATTAATAGTATATATTTATTATTCAATATTAAATTCCAATTGATTATGAAGTTATATGGGCAGCCAACTTCAAACGGTTTTCAATTTTTTTCAAGATGTATATAAAGAAACGTTTGTTAGTATATGTAACTTATTACAATGCTACTTCGTCCAATTAATTAAGAATACAGGATATGTAACCCTTTGCCATTCCGTGTTATAACACATATAGGCAATAAAGTCCTAATTGAACAAACATAATTAGACAATTTGTGAAAATTCTGTGCAGCTTATTGTTATTCAATAAAAACGGATATCAAAAGAGGTTTTTCAAAAAACCATAAAAAGAGTACTTAAACGACCTTTATAACCCCTGTTCTTTTTTAATATGCTCCAATAGCTCTTTACAGCTTCGGTAAGCCATCTGGTACACTTCTTCAAAGCCTTCCATACCGCCGTAGTAAGGGTCTGGCACGTCTTTGCCCCTGCCCTGCTCGTCAAAGTCTCTCATTAGCGCTACTTTGCCCTTGCCCTCTCCCAAACTCTTTATACCTGCATAGTTTTTACCGTCCATAGCAATAATGTAATCAAACTCATGCAAGTCGTTGCGGTTAAATTGCCTGCCTTCGTGTGCCAGGTCTATTCCGTATTTGTTTGCTATCTCGCAACTTCGTTTGTCGGGCTGGTCGCCTATGTGGTAAGCCGCTGTTCCGGCGGAATCGGCGTATATTTTATGGTGCAACTTCTCTTCTGCGAGCATTTTCTTAAAAACCCCTTCAGCCAGCGGAGAGCGGCATATATTACCTAAACAAACAAAAACGACCTTAATCATCGTACTATTTTATAGATTTGTAGAATAATTTTAACTTTTTAGAAACTTTTGTTACTCCCAAACAGTATATCATAAAAATAATATAACTTTAAAATAAAAAAATTATATTATCTTGTGTTTACATATTGGGCTTTAAGTGTATTAACCTAAAAAAAGGTCATGTTGAGTAAAAAAGAATTACCATTTGTATTAAAAATAGCTACCCTGTTTCTTGTTCTCAGTCTTGCTATTGTAAATCCTAAAATACACTTTAATAACGTAAAGGAAGAGAAAAAGGCATTATCCTACAATACTAAAGCTCCTGTAAAAAAAATTCATAAAACTTTATAGTTACCCGGTTACCTTTCTTTATAAGGAAGTATTAACCTACATAACACTTATCTATTCATAACCTGTTTAATTTCGTAAAAAGGCCCCTGTTCAGGGCCTTTTTATTTTTTTACCCCCATCCGGTACAGCTTTTACAAATCTTTATAACTTTGCCAGTATTAATATCGAATCTGAACTTTTAACTAAAAAAACTCAAAAGATATGTCGTTAGTAGGAAAAAAAGCCCCTTTATTTAAAGCTCCGGCGGTGGTAAACGGGGAGGAAATTGTTGATGATTTTTCACTGGATCAGTATTTGGGAAAGAAAGATGTTATATTCTTCTTTTACCCTAAAGATTTCACTTTTGTATGCCCCACAGAAATACTGGCCTTCCAGGACAAGCTAAAGGAATTTGAAAAAAGAAACGTAGCCGTGGTAGGTTGCTCTACAGATACAGAAAACTCTCACCTGGCATGGCTATCCACCCCTAAGAACAAGGGCGGCATACAGAGCGTTACGTACCCTTTGGTAGCGGATGTGTCTAAAACCATTGCCGTAAACTTTGGCGTACTGGCCGGGCATTACGATTACAACGAAGAAGGCTTTATGGTGTTTGAAGGAAAACCAATAGCTTACAGAGGCACGTTCCTGATTGACAAGGCCGGGGTGGTAAGGCACCAGGTAGTTAACGACCTGCCGCTGGGCAGAAGCATTGACGAGGCGTTGCGTATAGTAGAGGCCCTGCAACACCACGAGAAGTACGGCGAAGTTTGCCCCGCCAACTGGGAAGAAGGCAAAGAAGCCATGAGCGCCACCCGCGACGGGGTTGCCGAATACCTTTCTAAACATTAATAGTTAATAACTAATAAGAAGGCCCTCTACAGAGGGCTTTTTTATTGGTAAACTATTCTGTTTTACTATTAGCAGGGCCAAGCGCGTTTATGTGGGTTACTTTAATTGTTAATCTTATATTCATAGTTAAATAGATGGAGAAGATTATATTTTTTAAATGGGAATACTAAGATTTTTATTAGCGTTATCTGTGGTGGCAAAGCACTTCGGGGCAATTTTTACAACAGAGTTTGTAGGCGGTAAAATTGCTGTGCAGTCTTTTTTTATTATTTCGGGCTTTTATATGTCGTTAATATTAAATGAAAAATACATAGAAAAAAATAACTCTTACAAACTATTCATTACAAACAGATTCTTACGGCTTTACCCTGTTTACTGGGTAGTAGCAGTAGCAATCCTGCTAACCTATATTGCCATAGTAGTAGTTTTAAAACGCCCCTCAGAAACGCTAGAGCTTTATGCATATATGGAACACTATCCATTCCCATTTGTATTTCTTATAATTACTAATACTATAATTTTTTTTCAGGAATTAGTGATGTTTTTAGGCTTGAATCCTGAAAACGGACATTTGATTTTTACAGGGGGCTTCTTACACCCCTATCCGCCGCTTTATAAGTTCCTGATAATTCCGCCGTCATGGACGCTAAGCCTGGAGCTAATGTTTTACCTGATAGCGCCATTTGTACTTAGAAAGGGTATGAAAACTATTATTGGAATAATTACTTTGTCTTTTCTGTTGCGATTGTTTATATTTTACTATTTAGGATTTAAAAACGACCCCTGGACGTATAGGTTTTTCCCAACTGAACTAATGTTTTTTTTGCTCGGAAATTTGTCATACCAGCTATACACCAGGCTGGAAACCTGGCATGTAAATAAGTATATTAATATAGGTATACTTATTTTTATGGTCGCTTTTACCATATTCTTCTTAAGACTACCCACCTGGCAATTTTCTTTCCCTTTTTCTGTAAACGAGATGATTTATTTTTTGTTCATTGTCTTGTCTATCCCTTTTTTGTTCAATTACTTTAAAAAAAATCGGTTCGACAGGGAGATAGGAGAGCTCTCCTATCCTTTATACATTTCGCATATGTTTGTATGCATGATTTGTTTTGGTTTACACCTCACCTTTATGGAGCAGAGTTATATTATTGCATTGCTAAGCATAGGCTTTGCTTATGTACTGAATAGGGTCGTTGCCGACCCTATAGAAAAATACAGACAGTTACGATTAAAAACAAGAAGAATAACTACTAACTGACAAAATGGAACTACTACTTAAACCTGTAGCTACTGTAAAGAACTCCCGCGCCGCGCCTACGGACGACTACTGGGGTTCTGTTACATCGGAGATTGAACTGGCGGAGGACATACCGACAGAGGCGTTTGATAGTATCTCGGACTTCTCTCACCTGGAAATTATTTACTATTTTAATAGAGTAGATTCTAAAGACATTGTATTCGCTGGCAGGCCCAGGGGCAACCCGGCTTACCCGGTAGTGGGCATATTTGGGCAGCGCAAAAAGGACAGGCCAAACGCCATTGGGCTTTGCACGGTGCAACTGGTGGAACACAAAGGACGGGTGATAGTAGTAAAAGGCCTTGACGCTATTGACGGCACACCGGCGCTGGATATAAAGCCCGTCTTTAAAGAGTTTTTGTCAAAGGGGGAGATTGAGCAACCTGTCTGGGTTGCGGATTTGATGAAGGATTACTGGAAGTAGTTTTAAAGAAAATAATAAAGAGTAGCCATACTTAATTGATATTCCTTTCGTTAAGTTTATAATTACAGATTTCATTTACAAATTAGTTTCAACTAATGAGCGATTTTAAAGTTTCTGTTCCCCGCCCCTGCCCTAAGGATTGGGAGGCTATGAGCCCTACCGAAAGCGGAAGGCATTGCAGCTTCTGCGCTAAAACCGTAGTTGATTTTACTTCTATGAACGCTGAGCAGATAAAAAACTTTTTTATCCAACGCCGGGAACAGGAGGTATGCGGGCATTTCAGAGTATCCCAACTGGCAACAACCCCTACACCCCGCCTGCACAGCCGTTTAAACCGGCTGTACCAATACCTGGATAGTAAAATAAGCCTGCCTTTTTTAAGAACAGCAGCGCTGTTTAGCCTTAGCTTATGTATGACGTTGGTGGGTTGCGAAAATCCTACAAAAGAAAAAACGGTATCTGCCAAAGACACTGTTACTACCAAAGATACTATTAAAACCCAAGTTACTACCCAAGAACCCACTCTGACAGGAGACTCCATTTCTATAAAGCCAAACGACGCCATTTTACAAGGTGGAGCAAGACCGATAAATCCACATATAAAAGGAAAAACATTGTTTATAGAGCCAAAAGACTCTGCACTAACTACGCTGGGATTAACTTCTCCGCCAAAAGAAAAACCTTTTGTTAATGGGGAGCCTGTATATGAAAAACCGGAAGTGAACATCATGGGAAAATCTCTTTTAATTAAAGATAGTTCTGATACTAAATAGTAAATCTACTTTTTCTTTTTCTTGGTTGCTTTAGCCCTGGCATTATAATCCAGGGCCAGGCTTACCCAGTAGTTTAGTTGCTTCTTTGTTTTTAACTCATCCTCTTGAATGCACACAAAGCCTTTGTATTCCCTGCCTTTCATCACCAAAGTCCTAACGCCGTTTTTCTCTACGGCTTCCTCGTGCAGGGCGGGGTCTATACGGCACATCAGTTCGTCGTCGCCAACGCTCACGCACATTTTGCCGTTTACCATAAAGGTAATTCCTCTAAACATTTTCTTCTCTTCCACCCCTTGCACATGCTGCAGGGCTTCGCGCAGGCGGTCGGTAAATTGTTCGTTATAGGCCATATTGCTAATTTACAGGTTATTTGGTTTAAGGTCAACTAGTGGTTGCCGCTATTTTAATAGAGCTAAACTAGCCATAAAAATGTTATTTGGCGTTAGTTTGTGCTACGTAAAAAACTACTAGTTTGGGGTAAATAGTACATGCATAAAATATACGCTCTGTTATTTGCCTGTAAATTTCTCTGTTATTCTCTGTAAATTTTACTGATATTTTTTGGGAGCATGTAAGATTTTTACCAGTTGTAAAAATTTTGCTGTGCCAACTGGCATATTAAGTATAAAGTTTAAAGAAAAAATCGTCGCAGTTAGTTGTGCCAGTTGGCACAAGGGGGCTGCTTCAGGATTGGGCAGGAATTACTAGTTATTAAACAAAAAAAGAGTTGTTTTGGTTTGATGTGTTGTAAAAAATTAATTGTAGCATAGAAGCGCGAAGGTTAGAGGAAAAAGTTTAAAGACCACTCAATTGCAATCGCTCGCCTCCTGGCGAGTGATAAATTTTTACTACTTACACGCAAGTGTGGTAAAATATTCTCGTGTCGTCAGGTGTTTCCACCTAACGTTTTATGCCTCTTACTGTCAGATGGAAACATCTGACAGCACAGAAATATGGATTATAAATTTGGACTAGCTCAGAACTTTTTATTTTGTACACAGGTCACTCGCGAAGACGCGAGGACTGAGGGGAATTTTAAATTTAAGGGAACCACGTCCAATTGGGTGTCTGGATATGTTGATAGTACAATCTGCGTAGAATAATATAAAATAATTTCTTCCTTGTTGGCGTCCCGCCTCTTAAACCTTGCAGGCGAGGACGCCTGCAAGAAATAAATAGCGCCCAGGAGTTTTTGTGAGACAAATAATGTGGATTATAAATCCACAACCATTTAATCGAGATTACAAATCTCGATTAGCGGATGATTTTGAGTTTTTAGGTATAGCTAAAGGAATATAATTAGATTGCTTAGCTATTAATAGCGCCAAGGAGTTTTTGTGAGACGAATAATGTGGATTTGATGAAGGATTACTGGAAGTAGTATACCGGCAGAGTCCTTTTTAGGAAGCCCTGCCGATAAAACACCTTATTGTTATTACATGCCTCCATCGCAGGCTACTACCTTCCCTGTCATATACGCATTGCCTGCTAAAAATACTATTGCATTGGCAATCTCATCTGCCTGGGCTATGCGCCCTACCGTAATTTGAGCGGCATAGTGGTTAAAGGTTTCCTGCTTGGTTGCCGCCGGTAAAAAGTCCCACCAAGGCGTATCTACCACTCCCGGAGATACCGCATTTATCCTAATAGTTTTTAGTTCTTTAGCTAAAATAGGGACCATAATCTCCAAAGCTCCATTTATAGCCCCAAGCCCCGATACGCCGGGGATTTTTGCAGTAGCAGAAATAGCCGTAACTAAGGTTACGCTACTACCCTCGTTCAGATAAGGTAGAGCGGCTTGCAGGGTATTTAACTGAGGGAAGAATTTTTCTTCAAACCCTTCGCGAAGCGACGGGATGGATAACTCAGAAAAAAGACCGGCTCCTTTGCTGCCCCCCAGTGCAATAATAAGGTGGTCTAGCTTACCTTGTTTTTTAAAGAACGTTTGCACATCTGCCGCTTTAGCGCTGTCTACCTGCGCCGTTTGCAGCCCCATTGCCTGGGCTGTTTTCAATTTCTCGGAACTTCTGCCGGTTACTGTTACCAACGCCTTTGCTTCTGCAAACAGTTTTGCGGTAGCAAGCCCTATGCCCGATGAGCCGCCAACAACAATAATTTTTTTGTTTTCGAATGTAGTTGCCATAAAACTTTTGTTTAAATATTGTACTGCAAAGTTTGTGAAACCGGCAGGCAAAAGTATAGGCGGCATTATGCTTTTTATTGGCTTAATTATGCTTGCTGCGGTAGGCCATAGGAGTTTCTTTGGTTGCTTTTTTAAAGAACCGGTTAAATGCAGCAGGGTCGCTAAAGTCCAACTCATAGGCGATCTGTGATATGGAACTGGCGGTATACCGCAGCAATGCTTTGGCTTCCTGAGTTAGCATTTCTTTAATAGTATCCGAGGCTGTTTTAGCGGTCTTATCTTTGATAACCTTGTTCAAATGGTTGGGGCTAACGGCAAGCAGTTCGGCATAGTCTGCCACCTGCCGTTTGTCGCGGTAGTTTATGCTTACCAGTTTCCTAAACCGGGTTACCAGGTCGTTACTACTTACTAAACTAGCGCTTTGCAAGCCCTGCCGTTCGTAACTTCTTTTGGCTTCCAGCAACATAAGGTACAGGTACATTTTTATGGCTTTTACCTTCCCGGTTTTTTGCCGCTGCAATTCATCGTCCATCTTAAAAACCAATTCAACAACCGAGTCCAGTTCTTTTTTATTGAGCTGAAAAACAGGCATGCCGCCGCTATCAAAAAACGGAAATTCTTCCGCCATTTTTATAGAAGGGACAAAGTCATTTAAAAAATCGGCATTAAATAGTATATAGTAACCAAAGGTTTTTTTGCTGATGTTATTTTTCTGAAAAACCTGGTTGGGGAAAGTAAACGCCAACGTGCGCGGATGATGCCGATACTGCTCCAGCCCAATTTGCATATCAAGCGTTCCGGTAACGGTAATGCTCATCCTATAAAACTGAGACTTTAACGGCCCTATGGAGCTTATAATACCAACGCTGGAGTACAGCTCAAAACCTTCTATAATCTTAGAAGGCTCTATTTGGTTATAGCCAAAGGAAGAGGCTACCTTATCCTGGCGGTGCACCGGCCTGAATTTTTCCAGACTGTATTTAGGGATATCGGTTTTTTTAGTTTTCATTGTACCTGCAGGGTTGCCTTTAACGCCATAAAGTTAATGGTTAGTTTATAAAAACCCTACCCGACAGGGAGAGTTTGTAACCCGTGCCTTTTGAAATTATATCTGATAAGCGGGGATCTTTTAAGAAGTTTTTGCGAGACGAATAATGGGGATTATAAATCCACAACCATTTAATCGGGATAATAAATCTCGATTAGCGGGTAGCACAGAAGAAGGAATTATCTTTAAAAATTTATAGCGTAGGCGAGTCCCTACATATTAGTCACTCGCGAGGACGCGAGCGACTAAAGAGACTCTGCTGACACAGAATCAATCTTCTATGGCCTGAATGCCTTGTTGCTTTGCTTTAGCTACGCCGTCCTTCATAGCTTTTACTTGTTCTGGCGGATGTCCCTGCCAACTAGTAATTTCCCCCACCACCTTAAAAGGATGTTTGGAGCGGTAAGATAGGGTGGGATTGCCCTTAAATTTTTTGTCGGTTAAGTTAGGGTCGTCTTCCAGTAATCCTGTCGGCTCTACCACATATATCCGTTCCCTGCCTTCGCCAAGCGCCAGTTCGGCTCCCCAAATAGCGGCGTCCAGAGTGGCTGTTAAGTAGATGTACTTTGCTTTATTGTTTTGCCCGAAGTTAGAGTTAATTCCGGTTTCAATAAAGTCGCCTAATCTTAAGTCGGCTTTTGTACCATGAAAGTAGGTTTGTGTAAATACGCTTGGGGCGGGTGTGTTCGGTTTATGGTCTGCCATACTAGTAACTAGTGTAAATGTATGTTGTTAATTCTGTAAACCTTGCAGGGACGGCAACTAGTAATTAAGTTACTATCCAGGCAGATGCTCTTGCGTAATACTTGCGCCACTGTTAGTAATTTCTATTGCGCCGTACCTTCTGTTTTCTCTTTCGATCCAAAAATCTTCTTTCTGAGCAGTGCAAACAAACTTACCGCCCCTATTGCAATCACTTTCCAGAATTTTAACAGCAAGGCAAAGAAGCCTACTTTGGCCAACACTTTGCCCGCTACCAGGGCGCCTATTCCGTAAGCCGCTACTTTATCAATACCAGGGTCAAACTTAGCATATTTTTGTTCATCAGTAAATTCTACACTGGAAATCACTTTGTGAATGTCTTTGTTTATCTCGGGGAACTGCTGCATGTTGCCAATGGCGTTTAGCACCAGTATGCCGCTTCTGCCCAGCGCCCTTATGTTATAGTTAAGCGTGTTTTCCTTTGTGCTATCAAACTTAAGTTCTTTTGCCCAGTGCAGCTTTTTAGTTTCCTTGTCGTAATATGGCTTAGAGGCCCATCCCAACAAATGAACCTTCGGGTAACCCTCCTTCACTCTGGCCTCATTGGCCTCTTCTACATCTTTCTTCATCTCTTCCAACAGTTCATCATAGTCTATGTCGGCTGCATCGCCGTCGTCTATGTGGCCCTCGTCCGAATAGCTAATTTCGATTGCCCAGGGGTGTTCTGCAAACGGAGTCATATTTTCCGGAAAAAGCATACCCAGCGTAGAGCTATCCGGCGGGTTTCCCCACAGGTCTGAGAGTACGTACTGGCTCTGTTTGGAGTCCAGGTATTTATACCCTTTTGGCACATTAATAACGGCAATGTTTTTCAGCATCACCTTTCCTCTTTGGTAAGTAAATGAATTATTGGCGCTGTCTATGGCCATTTGCAATAGAAGCGAGTCCAGGTATACGGAGTCTACAATAGTGGTAGAATCTGTTTCGGTAACCATTGCAACATTTTTAAAGGGCGCTAAAAACGCCGAGGCGATAAGTAATAAAAGTAGTTTCTTCATAGAACATATTTTTAAAGCTTAGTCAAGATAATATCCAAGTTCGGATTTGCAAAAAAAACAGAGGAAAAATGTGAATATTTTACCTCATTAGAGTCTATTAGAGAATACTTTGAAGCGAATGAGCTATAGTCCCTTTAAGTAAACTTTGTGCCAGAATACAATATATTGGTTAGTCGCGATGCGAGGACTGGGGGGAGAATTTTACGTTGTCTTCAAAGTTTCCGATATTAACAAGGTGAGATCAATATAGGTAATTGATTTATGGTCGAGTCCAAGTTTCTTCGATAGGTTGGGTAGTACTTTCTTAAACTTCTGATAACGTTTTTTTATAACAACATCGCCAGGGATGGACGTATTCCCAGATGATACTCTTAACCAATCCCTGATTTTCTTGATCGCTATATCTACATTATCTTTATGCGCTTTGATGTCCTGTCCGGCAATGTCCGACAAAAATTTCTGGTACCTGTATGGTTCTGTATCCAATATCAAGCAAATTTTAGTTATCTGCTTTTGATTACCATACCTTTTAGCGCCTAAAAATAACCCTAGTTCAAAAGGCATATTGAATCTGGGAAGATGATTTATACTGTCTGGCTTAGTTCTGGATATATCATGAATACCATACTTACACGATTCTATTATTGAATATAATTTTTCAATTCTGGTATTGCTACCATCATCCTCCTGAAAGGCGCACCTGGGGACAAATCCACAACTATAAATAGTAAATAGTATTGCGCGGAACAGTTCCTGATAATCGTCGTCAAATGGGCAGTTAATAAAAACCCAGTCCTTGTTTTCAGACACTGGCATAGATTAAAAAATGAACATTAAATTTAGTATTTATTTTATTTGTGGGTTCCTGTTTTCTTTTTCGAATGGAAATTTTTAGATGAGCCTGCTTTCTTTGTCGAATGGAAGGTTTTAAGTGAACCTGCTTTTCTAGTTGATGAAGAAATAATTACTCCATCCAGTCCTTTGTCCCCCAATACTTCCTTCAGAGCAGTGCGTATAGCCTCCGGTTTAATGGAGCCTTTTTCAATAGGAGATTTTATTTTTATTTTAACTTCCTTTCCCATATTTAAATATAACGAAAACTTGAATAATAAAAGTTGCTTCAGCGCATTTTTATTTAGTTTCTGCCCAAGAGAATTTACTTTCAACTACCCCAACCTTTCTCTAAATATGGTCAGCGTCCGTTCCCAGGCAAGCGTAGCGGCGGCTTCGTTGTACCGGGTGGGGGCGGTGTCGTTATTAAAGGCATGTTGCGCGCCTTCGTAAATGTATAATTCGTAGTGTATGTTATTCGCTTTTAGCGCTTCTTCGTACTCCGGTATTCCTGCATTTATGCGCTCGTCCAGCCCCCCATAGTGCAACTGCATGTACGCCTTTATTTTGTGAACATCTACCCCTGCCGGCTGGCGGCCATAAAACGAAACGCCCACATTTAGCAAGGGGTCGTTTACCCCCAGTTGGTTTACCAAGCCCCCGCCCCAGCAAAACCCTATAGCGCCTGTTTTGCCGTTACTTCCTTTATAGTCTCGCAGGTAAGCCAGGCCTTTAAGGTAATTGTTCAAATTCTTTTTCGGATCCAGTTCGCCAATAAGTTTGCGGGCATCGTCCTCATTTGCCGGCGTGCCACCCGAACCGGATAAGGCATCTACCCCCAATGCAATATAACCGGCTTTGGCAACCCGCCGTGTAATGTCTTTAATGTGCGGCGTTAGCCCCCTATTCTCGTGAATGACTATTACCGCCCCTTTTTTACCTTTGGCCTTTGGCTGCGCCATGTATCCTTTTACACTCATACCATCGCCTTCGTATTCTACCTCTTCTATTTTTAAATTAGGGTCGTTTGCAGGCACAACGTCTGCTTTGGCATAGTTAGACTCCAGAAGGGGAAGTAAAGCCAACGCGGCGGCAGAGCTACCGGCCAGTTTTGCAAGGCGTTTAAGGAACTCCTGCCTGTTTAAAGGGGCATGTGTATATTCATCAAATAGATTAATAATTTTTTGATCCATAGCGCGCTGAAATTAAGTTTTAGTTTAACCTTTAAGTTTGTAATAACGTATAAGCTAGTAGTATATCTGTAGACAAAAATAATTGTTGTAATTTAATAAGCAACTAATACTTGCTATTTACAGCGCCCACGTTGTGAATTACAATCCCAGACAGGTTAACGGCGAAGGACGCTGTTAACAGGGGGATAAATTACAAACCTCAATCAGGCGGAACTACCTTTCCATGCAATTGATAAAATTTTGATATAGACATACCTATATTTCAATAGTTATATATTAAAAGTACTAAAGCCGCATTCTGCCATCAATTAACATGAAATCGCTTAAGAAACTAAAATACTCATTTCTGGCAGGCTCGTTAATCTTTGCCTGTTTTTGCTGTAGCAATAAGGAGCCAATGCCCATAAAGGAAGCAATTACCGCTACACTAAATGGCGATTCCCTTATCTCTTATAAAATAACTAATATAGTAAATACAAACGATTCCAATTCGGTATACTTTTTGGCAGTAATTAAAGATTCTGCCTCACAAACTATGGCAAAAAAAGGAATTGTAAATTTATATAAAACCGGAGACGGCATTTGGACATATAGTAGATAATCTTTAGGAATGGGATTAGCTGTTTTCTTATTAAATAGTTTTTATACTAGTAACATTGCTAATTAACTCCTAAACAGATTGACGGCGAATTACGCTTCAAGAGCTTTTTTAATTTTATAATGTCCTATTTTAGCAGTCTCATTTGTTATGGATGTGTAAATAAATTATTCACTAACAGTAAAAATTAAAAACAGCATGGACGAATATATGTTAATTTTTAGGCACGAGGACGGCGCCAAGGTAGCCTCTGCGGAGCAACTACAGGTATGGATGAAACAGACCGCAGACTGGATTGGCGGCATAGCGTTACAGAACAAATTTGTAGTGGGTAACGGTTTACTATTTGACGATAGCCGCGTGGTGCACTACAAAAAAGCGGTTACCAACGGGCCATTCGGAAAGGTAAAAGAAACCATTGGCGGATACCTTATAGTTAAAGCTGAATCCATAGATGAGGCGGTGGAGTTTGCCAAAGGCAGCCCCGTATTGCAGGGCGATGACAACACCGTTGAGGTGCGCAAGATTGTGAAAGGGAACAGCGCAAGCTAAAAGCAATAGTGCAGCCCTTATACTGTAAGGCATTGATGAATGTATGAAGTGGAGTCCCTAAAAGAGGCGAAGTTAACAACCCGATATACTTTAATTGATTCACTTGCGTTGTTGCATAAAAGAATAATAAAGCGGCATTTGCGTTTGTCAATAAAATGTTGCATATTATTCTACTTTTAAACCTTATGAAAAGAAAACTGATTACCGCCTTAACCGGTCTTACGCTTATTTTTATAGTATTAAGCTGCCACAAAAAAACCAGCGAGCCTGCGCCTGTAGCGCCAGGCTGCCAGTTACTATCTGCCAAAGATACGTTGGGCGGAGATAACTATTATACCTATAACAGCGAAAACAGGCTTTCTCAAATCTTGTATTACGATACCATACAACATTTATTATCTATTGTTACTGTTTTAAGTTACGATGGCGAAGGCAGAGTAACTAAAATTGCTTATGGCACAAGCAGCTCTGGTAAAGCCAGTGAATACGTCATTTTTGCGTATAATACGAATAATACGCTGGCATCGGACACTGATTACAGCATCCTTTCCACCAACCAAACCTATCCTGTTTGCGTGGGGTACAACGTTTATACTTATGATAATATGAACAGGGTATCTGAGATTAACAGTTATACAAACCTTAATATGGATTATCCGGATAGTACGCCAACTAAATTTACGTACTACGGCAACTCAACCTTTGTGTACGACGATAGGGGTAATGTTTTGCAGGCGACTCAAACTACCAGCTTCCCAGAAGGACCATCTATCATAAACTATACCTACGACAACAACCCCCGCTTTATTTCGGATTTTGATAAAGTTTCTAATATTCCAATGAGCCTGTCGCCAAACAACGTAACTTCTTGTGCCACAACATTACCTAATAACAATAACTATACTTATACAACTAAAACCTCCTATGTGTATAATGCGAATAAGTATCCAATAAAGGCAATTACTATTGATGAATTTATTGTACCCGATACCGTTTTTTACACCTATGCCTGTAACTAAACATGAGAAATAAAGTTTTTAATTTACTAGTTGTAATGTTGTTGGTAAGCGCTATAAGCTGCCACAAAAAGGCCAATGAGGCTGTGCCTGTTGCGCCAGGCTGCCAGTTGCTAACTGCCAAAGATTCTATAAACGGCAAGGTTTTTTATACTTACAACAGCGAAAATAAACTTGCACAAATTTCGCATTACGATACCACGGGAACTAAGTTAGCGACCTACACCATCTGTGGTTATGATAGCGAAGGGCGAATAACTAAAATTTCGCTGTACAGCCCCACTAACTTGATAGCATATACTACTTATGTGTATAACACAGATAACACACTGGCCGCCGACACCAGTTACGGCGTTACTACAGCTAATACCAGTAACCTTGTTTGCACCGCCTACAGCATTTATGTATATGATAATTTGAACAGGGTGTACCAAATTGATAACTATGTTAACTCATCTTTAGTTGCTCCTCCTCTATTTACCTATGTCGGCTACTCAAGTTTTATTTACGACAGTAAGGGAAATGTTTTGCAAGCAGCAACACCCACCATTAATAACGTACAAGGTTCTGTTGTAAACTATACTTACGACAATAACCCCAGGTTTATTTCGGACGCTGACAAAGTTTATAACATTCCCTTAAGCCTGTCTCCTAACAATGTAACCTCTACTTCAATAATAAACTACAATAATTCTAATGTAAAGAAAACTACTTATACTTATAATGCAAATAAGTACCCATTAATAGCAGTAACTGTTGCTACTGACAGCTCTTCCGGCTATAAATACAGTTATTCGGATACTACTACTTATACTTACAATTGTAACTAAACATGAAGCATAAAATTTTTAACTTATTACTGGTTGCGCTATTAGTTGTTAGCGCTAGCTGCCACAAAAAGGCCAATGAGGCGGCGCCATCTACCTGCTTATTAACAAACCAAACCGCTTACAACGGAGCTGAAATTGTAGGTATAGAGCCTATAAGCGTTATAGATTATGATTATAACAGTGAAAATAAATTAACTACTGTTACCACTTACACCAATTCAAATATAATGATCCCGGCTTATTTAAGCACACAGTATACCTACGACGCACTGGGAAGAATAATAAAAGCCACAGTAAGCGAGGCCTCCAACAAGGCATACGAATATACCACTTATATCTACAATGCTAATAATACATTGGCTACAGATACCAATTATTCTATAATGCAAAACGGTTTACTGGTAAACGGTTATACTATTTATTATTACGATAATACCGGCAAGGTAACCAGTTCCAGCATTTATTATAACAAAAATGAAACCGACACCGTTGCGCCGTCGTTTTTCTTATATGATTCCTTAACTTATTTGTACGACAACAATGGCAATGTTTTACAACAACTTTATGCAGGCACGCCTTATTCCATAACTTATACCTACGACGACAAGCCAAGATACACTACTGCGGCGGATAAGGTTACTAACATTCCTCAAAGCCTTTGTAAAAACAATGTAACCTCGGTAGTATCTAATAGTCCCGTATACGATGAATATACCCAGATACTAACATACACATACAACGCTAATAATTATCCGGTAACTGTTGCATCGGCCGTTACAGCCCCGGGCCAATTTGGAATTATTGGCCAGTATAAAATACCGCTTCCTCTTGTGGACACTGTTTATTACAATTATACCTGTCATTAAAATGAAAAGCAAGGTTTTAAATATATTACTAGTTACGCTTTTATTTGCTACCTCAAGCTGCCACAAAAAAACCAGCGAGCCTGTGCCTGTTGCGTCCGGTTGCCAATTACTATCAACTAACTATTATTTTCAGTTTAGTGGGGATTATTATCAATCCTATATTTATGATAGTGAAAACAAACTTACAAAAACTACCTTTTCCTCCAAACAGGGAAATGTTTTGTCTTACTATAACATTTACAGTTACGATGCGCAGGGAAGAATTATAAAAGCTACTACTTACAACAACGCTGATACTATAACTAATTATACCACTTATGCCTACAATGCCAATAATACCGTAGCAGCTGATACCAGCTATGCCAGGAATGACACTGGCGCCGGCAAGCTTGTGAGTACCGGGTATAATTCTTATGTTTATGATAATTTGGGCAGGGTATATCAGACTGAACAATACGTTAACCAAAACCAGAATACAAACTTACCTCCTAATTTTACCTACTTGGGTTATTTTACTTACGTATATGACACTAAAGGGAATGTGTTGCAGGAGACGATATTCTCCGATAACATAGAATTTGAGACCGCAACTTATATTTACGACACAACCCTGAATATTACCTATTCTGCCGCCGATAAAATTTCTAATATACCCCAGACGCTTTCTCCTAATAATTTAAGTTCCTCTACCATCACGCAGTATCCTATGGATACCCTGACCATAACTATACAAAAAATAACATATTCATATACCACTTTAACCAGTCAGTCTTCAACGATTATCACTGTAAAACGCAATTCTCTTTTAGCAGGACGACCTTATTTTACAGATTCTCTAGCTTATTCGTTAACCTGCCACTAAAACAAAAAGCAACGTTTTATACCCTTGCCTGTGAGGATGATTGTAATTAAATAATAGTTTATTATTAACTTGCCCTAAATTTCAATTTTACCTTGTGAAAAAAACAGTCTTATTAAGTAGTATTTTAGTATTAATATATACGTTCAGTTTTAGCCAAAACGAGGGCCTTATCCCTAACGGTGATTTTGAAAAAGGCAATGTGGGCTTTAGCTCCGACTTTAGCTACGACTCTGTGTCTGTAAGTCCCGGAAGTTACGCTGTCGCAAAAAACGCCTCAAACTTTAACGGCTCTTTTAGCCCTATACCAGACCACACTACAGGGACGGGCAACTACCTGATAGTGGACGTAGACGACGCCGAGGATAAAAAAATATGGCGCTGCACCGTGCCTGTAGAACCTAACGCCGAATACCTGGTTGAGGTATGGGTAGCCAACCTAAATACCGGTTACAGAAATCCGGCGGAAGTGGGGTTACTGATAAACGATACAGTAACAGGCGCGCCATATCCCCTGCCGGACGCGAGCAATAGCTGGGAGAAGCTAAGCTGGCAATGGCTTTCGGGAACAAGCAAAACAGCTACTATTTGCCTGATAAACAAAAACCCGGTATCGGACGGCAACGATGTGGCCATTGACGACATAAAACTTATCCTTATAAGTAAACCGAAGCCCGTAGTAGTAGCTGCGCCTGTAAACAACTGCCCTGCCGTAGGCGATACCATAAACAACCTGGTTCACTTTCCGTTTAACGAAAGTAAGTTAACGGAATACTCTAAAAAAAGAATGGAGGTACTGCTAGAATTATTAAACGACTGCCGGGATATGAAACTAAAGATACAGGGCCATGCAGATAAGTTCGGCGGAGATGGTTACAACGACAAGCTATCGGTACAACGGGCAAAGCAGGTGTACGACTATTTACTAACAAAGGGGGTTAACGCAACCCGATTGACTATACAGGGTTTGGGAGAGAAGAAACCAATCTATTTTGGAAGTTCTACTAAAGAGTACGTAAAAAACCGAAGGATAGAGTTTGTGGTATATTAAACGCTCTGCATTACTTTTCCCTTCTACTCCAGCGCCAGCTTTCCGGTAATTACCAGTTCGCCGGTTGTAATTTGCAGTATATACAACCCCTTGGGCAGGCTGCTAAAATCCATAAGGGCGGGGGGAGACAAATCGGCGTCGCTTAAGTGGTAAATCATTTTGCCCTGCATAGTTATTACTTGTAAATCTGAAGTGGTGTAGAACGGGAAGTTTGTTTGTATAGTAACCAAACCAGTGGAAGGATTTGGGATAATAGTAATTGCTGCATAATTTGGCGTTGGGGCTATTACAGCCGTGTTGCTGCTACAAGGGGTAGAACATACCGTATTGCTGGTATTGTTATTGCCTATCTGGGAGCTAAAGTAAGGGTTTGTAGGCAGGTTAGGCAGGCAGCTTAACGGATTGCCTAATGCAGACAAAGTTTGCATATTATTATTTAAAGTAGGCAAGCATAGAATGTTGTTACTATCGCAAGTTAAATAAATTAAAGAATCCGGCAGAGCAGGCAGGCTGGTAAGTTCATTATTCCAACAATACAACTGGGTTAAAGAAGCAGGTAGCGTAGGTAGACTGGTAAGATTATTATAAAAGAGATCCATAATACTTAAAGAACCTGGCAGAGCAGGCAGGCTGTCTAACTGGTTGGTAGAACAGCTTAATTGTTCTAACAAAACAGGCAACTTAGGCAGGCTGATAAGCTGATTGTTATCGCAATCTAAAACAATTAATGAAGCTGGCAGCTCAGGTAAACTAGTAAGTAGGTTATTATAGCATTCTAAGTCAGTTAAAGAAGCTGGCAATGCAGGCAGGCTGGTTAATTGATTTACAAAGCAAAGTAAAACAGTTAACGAAGCTGGTAAGTTTGGTAAACTGGTAAGCTGGTTGTAGCTACAATTTAAAAAATTTAAAGAAGCAGGTAAAGCTGGCAGGCTGGTAAGTTGATTATTGCCGCAATTTATATAAGACAAAGAAGAAGGTAATGCAGGCAGACTGGTAAGTTTATTTGCCGGACATTTTAAAGTAGTTAAATTTTTAAAATACTGTATTCCTGTAAGATTATAAATATTGAGCTCGAAAACCTCTAAAGTTGTTTCATTTATTATAGCGCTGCACGCGGTATCCAACTGCCCTGCTCCATTAAAACAGGCGGGATACTGTTTTATTAAAAAGTTTCTAAAATTGGTATCCGGCAAAGTAAAATACTGCGCTTTTAGGCCTTGCGAAAAGCTAAAAAAAACAAGCAGGAAGGCGAAAATGCTTAATTGGTTTTTCATCCAAAAAAATTTACTCCCTAATGTATTCAATTATGTGATGATTTGCAACTATGCGCTTATAGAATATTTTAGCTGGGTAACGCTATAGCCGCGCTTAAACAGGGGCTTTAGGCTGCTTTATTTTTGCCCAAACTGTTTCAATTGCTTTGCCCGGTCGTCGCTTAGGGTTGTTTTGCAATTGTTCATTAACTGGGGCACCAAAAAGGCTTCCTGATAAATTTTGAAACGGCTGCCCAGCGTTATAATACCGCTTTTTTTCACCTTTTCCGATAGGGCGTCTGCGCCCTGGCCCACTAAAGAAACTACGGCCTTATAAGCTGTGCTTAATTCTTTTACAGACTTTTCGAAAATACTGGGGGAGGAACTGGTTTGCGCTGTTTGGTTTTTTTTATTCTGTGTAGTTGATTTATTTGCCGACTGGGCAAAACAGCCAAAAACAATGGCGATGAAGGCTGGAAGTACCAAAAGGTATTTTTTCATAGAGGCAGAATTTAGTTAAATATACTAAAAAAAGGACAAAAACAAGACATTTTAGGTAGAAATTTATATTTCACCGGTAAACTAACCTGAAAAGGCTCTGTTATAACCTTATTAAAACCTTAGAGTTCTTTTTAAGAGACTCTTATAGGACAGAAAATTAAACTACCTATAGCGACTTTCCCAGTTGTTCCTGAAATGCTTTGGGCGACATCCCTACCTTCTTTTTAAACAAACGCGTAAAGTACGAATAGTCATCGTAGCCCAAGTCATCCGCCACCTGCGAGATACTACTATCGCGGTTTTCGTCCCCGCAGAGTCTCCCATTTTGGGGACTCTGCGCAGGTATAAAGACATCAGAGTCAGTTTCAAAAGACTCTGATGGGACTAAATAATATCCTTAAACCTATTCTACTATCACCTTCTGGGTTGCCGTACCTGTAGCGGTTTGCATTACTACATAATAGATGCCGGCAGGCGCGTTGCCAAGGTTTATAGTGGCATTATTACTTATACAGTTAACCGTTTGTATTGGCGCTCCCTGGCTGTTGTATATAGTGGCGGCGCCCGCTGGCCAGCCTTGCAGTGTAAAGGCTCCCTTGTTTGGGTTGGGGTACAGGGTAGCGGCAGTTGCAGCGGCGCTAGTTGTTACCTGTGTAAGGCTTGTAAGTGTCGATGATAAATCCAGCATAACTACCGGCACAGTAGCAGTAGTTCCTCCTGTCAAATATGTGGCGCCACTTACGTAAAGGGTATCATTTAATAAAACGATGCCAGTTGCATTCGTAATAGTTCTAATAGCAGTTCTGTCTACAGCAAGCAATTGCATAGTATCGTTTAATACGAACAATTGAACTGAGTCAGCCTCCAGGCCATATAAATTTGTTGCCGAGTTACCATTTATACCAGCCTGGGAACTTACATAAGTTAAATATGGATTTCCTCCTGCCAGGTTTTGCCATGTACTACCGTCCCATGTACCATCGGCGCCATAAATTTTATTTTGGTAAGTAAATATGTTATAATAAGTCGCATAACCTGGTATAGGCACATTGTTAACAACCGCGGGCTGGTCGTTTATGTTAAAAGCGTAAAGCTTCTCTACAAATAATGCTGTTACATATATGCTGTCGTTTAGCAGCTGCATTTGTTCTATGCTTTCGCTAAAAGTAGTTACAGAGTCCCAACTGGCGCCGTTCCATCGGCTTACCGTTCCTGTATAGGATGCATTAGTAAAGCCTGCAAATAAATAGCCTTTAGCCGCCACCAAATTAGTTACATATCCGTCGTTAAGCCCTTTGCCCACAGGCGCCCATTTACTACCATTCCATACAGCAACATTCTGCATGGTATCTGTTCCCTGTATTAATGTAAAACCGCCCGCCGCGTACAACTGGTTGTTAAAAACTTCCAATGCGTCAATATAGCCGCCGCCAAAAGAGCCGCCCAGGGTATCCCACGTACTGCCAGTCCACTTTGCCACACTGGTTCCGCCCGCAATAAGGGTATCGTTAAAAGTACACAGGCTGTATATAGTGGCAGATGCGCTTGTATTGGGCAAAACCTGCCATTTTTGTGAATAACCCAGCGCGCTAACTAAAAGGAAGAAGGATACTAGTAAATTTTTATTCATATCTAAGGTTTGGTTATGTGTAACATTATATACTTATGACGCAGGAATTTAAAAAGGTTCCTCACTTTTTTATAAATGTCTATCAATCAAATTAAACAATAAAATATCAGCAAAAAAAATGTGGCTGTTATTATAATTTCAGCGTTAGATAACAAATATAAAGGGGATAAGGGAAACCTTGCGCCAGCGCAGCTACACACAATGGCCATCTATTAATGGCAAGATGGATTTCTAATTTCTATTAGCGGTAAAAACAGGAATTAACAAGGCAGAAACCATTATTCCACAAAGGCCTGCTCTATAACTTGCAACAGCTTTTCTTCAGTAAGAGGTTTTGAAATATAATAGCAGTTCCTTATCTCTGTTATTCTTTTCATATCCTCCTCCGGATGAACTGAATTTGTTAAAACAGCTATAGGAATCCGATTTACAAAAAGAAGATCAGAGTGGCATATTTCCTTTAAAAAATCAACCCCATCCATTACAGGCATATTAAGGTCAAGTATAATCAATGAAGGAAGTGAGTGAAAGCCATAATACCTCTGTCTTATAAAGTCAAGCCCATCCCTGCCATCTTTCTCTGTAAAGATATTTTTGGCAAGCTTTAGTTTCTGGATTAATTTCTGGTGTAATTGATTGGCAACCTCATCATCGTCAATCAATAGAATATTATCTAACGCCATCTTTGATTAGGCTAAACTATTAATGGAATTGTTATATAAAAATAGTTTATTTAGTTATGAATACCTACATTTAAATAACATTTTTTTATTCTTTAGCCGGAAATAGTATAAGAAAGTTTGTTGATAAGCATTAAATTATAGGGGATAATCTTATAAAAGTATAATTTAATGGCCGCATAAACGGCGTAATATATTGTTCTTCAATGCAATATTTTTTTATTTAACAGAATAAGTATTTTTTCTAAACTCTAAGGCTGTAGCGCCCACTTATGCCATTTTTTGTTAAATCATACTATCTTTCCCCCCTCAAAATTTGTAATCTTAAGAAGGTTAATTGTGGATTTATAATTACCCAAAAATCATCTTAGCAATAGATTACAAATCCATAACTATAGCATCCCGATTACAAATCCTGATGAGCAGAGAGAAAAAATTCCATAACTTTGCCCCCTTGTAAGTACGGATAAAAACTCATGTTACTAAAAAACAAAAAAGTGGCCATTATTGGCGCCGGGCCGGTTGGCCTTACAATGGCCAGGTTGCTACAGCAGAAAGGAACAGACGTAACCGTTTACGAACGGGACAAAGACACTAAGGCAAGAATTTGGGGCGGCACGCTTGACCTGCATAAACATTCGGGACAAATAGCAATGAAAGAAGCAGGATTGCTGGAAGGTTATTATGCACTAGCCATACCTATGGGGGTGATAGGGGCCGACGAGCAAGGCAAGGTATTGTTCACTAAAAAACTTACACCCGCAGAGGAGCATGATAATCCGGAAATAAACAGAAATAATTTAAGGCAACTGGCGCTAGACAGTTTAACAAGCGATACGGTAGTTTGGGACAGAAAACTTACGGGACTTGAGGAGCAGAACGGAAAATGGCTTTTGCATTTTGAAAATAAACCAAATGCCGCCGCAGACCTGGTTATAGTAGCCAATGGGGGAATGTCCAAAGCAAGAAACTACGTTACCGGCGCCGAAGTGGAAGATACCGGAACATTTATTATACAGGGCGATGTAGTAGAACCGGAAACAAACTCCCCCCAATTTTATCAGCTATGCGACGGTAGCAGATTAATGGCTGCATACCAGGGCAATTTACTAGTTGTAAACCCCAATAATAATGGCATATTAACCTATGGCGTTATTTTTAAAACCCCGGAAGAGTGGGTTAATAATACGGGACTAGACTTTCAGAATACCGGTAGCGTATATACGTACCTTACTGACAGGTTCTCGCATTGGGGAGAGCTTTACAAACAATTGTTCCGCGCCACATCTTCCTTTTGGGGATTGCCCACCCGAAAATTACCATTAGATAAACCCTGGGCGCCCAATCGCCCGCTGCCTATTACACTTATTGGCGACGCTGCCCATTTAATGCCGCCCTTTGCGGGCCAGGGGGTAAACATAGGACTGGTAGACGCATTAAATTTGTCTGATAACTTAACTAACGGGAAATTTGAAACCATAGAGGCTGCCATAAACAATTACGAACAAAAAATGCTTGTTTATGCAAAAGAAGCCCAACAAGAATCTGCCGAGAACGAACTGGAAATGCGCCATCCCGACTTTTCTTTCCAGAGATTTATACATTAGTTACCCTTTAATTCACAGCGTTGACGCTGTCAACAGCATGAGAAAATTTTGTTAAAACGTAATTAGCTCTGCTGGCGCAAGCGTTTGTGCCTAATAATAATTACTAATAGTAAATAAAACTACCTATCCCTTTAGTCCGCCATTAATTTACTTTAAACTTTTTACTCTAACCTTTAAATTTTCGTGCTATATTTTTGTGTAAAGCCAATAAACCAAAGCGCCTATCTTTTTGTTAAACTACTAGTATTACTCCTCCGGCATGGGCGCTAATGCCAATTGGCACAGCAAAAACTTTACAACTAGTAAAAATCTTACATGCTACAAAAAAATATCAGCAAAATTTACAGAGAATAACAGAGAAATTTACAGGCAAATAACAGAGCGTATATTTTATGCATGTACTATTTACCCCAAACTAGTAGTTTTTTACATAGCACAAACTCCCCTACTATAGTTACTTAATTAATAAATTACAGGTTGTAAACTTAAAAGCGGGGCAAGGGGGCCCAACTAAAAAAATGGCTTATTTTATGGAATTAAAGGCTTTTTTGCTTAAATTGATTTGTAACACTAATAGTTAATTGTATGGCAGAGGCGCTTAAATCCACCCATATTATTTCCGTCTTACTTATTTTAGTTGGCTTAAAGCTTTCTGCCCAAGGGTTTTCTGCTAAAACTGACTGCATATATAGCGCCGCCGATAAAGCAACCCGTTATAAAATTACTGACGATAGTTCGTGCAAGCGAGCCGTTAAAAGCGGGTTGCAGGATATTGAGTCTAAACACCTAAAGTACATTTATTATGGCAACGCCGCCGATTTGCCAATTCAATACCTGGCAAAAGTAATAAAGGAAAAATATACTATAGACGTGGACTTCCCCGGTTGCCTTGCCGCCAACTACGAGGAATGCTATAACAAAACGGTAGATTTTTTCATCTATAACTACTACGGCAAAACAGTACAGCAGATGGTTAACGAAGAAAAGTTTAGCTACTGGACCAGTACAGGCAACAGAAACGCCACTTACCCGGGCTTTACAGACAAATTGGAAAAAGATTTAACGTGTTTTATGAAGTCCACCTTTGGGGGGCATTTTTCCGCTAAGGTATATATAGATAGAAAAGGCAATGTAATGGACGTTATTTGCGATAGCGCTTACGTCAAATCCCCATCGCTAACGGCAGATTTTATACATGCCGTAAAAGAGTTGCGCTACTACCCCGCCCTTAAAAAAAACAAGGCCGTACTGGGGCTCGATTATATAAATTTTGATTACAACCCCAAGGAGAAAAAGGGGTGTAAATAGTAGTAGATTGTTGTGCCAATTGGCATAGTATAAACGCTATGAACAGCAAGGCATGGCATTTATTTCTTGCAGGCGTCCTCGCCTGCAATGTTAATTCGTCAAATCTTGTTGGCAGGGACGCCAACAAGGATAGAATACCCCATTTTGAGTTATATTTTCAATATACAACCCAAAAAATTAATAAATTGGGTTATATTTTCCGTCCTTGCAGAGTCTCCTGAAAGGGAGAGATTCATTAACATCAGAATCCTTGCTGAGAGACTTTGATGAAACAAATTTAGCGCTATTACTACCTGTCTATTGAAACAAGTAATTTTTTCCGTTTGATAGTAACGTCTGAAACTCGCCTTGTAATATCTTTTTAGCGTTTGCAACAATGTCCATTTCCTGCCCTTCCTGTTCTACCAAAAAGTAATCTGTTCCAAACAAAACTTTTTCTTTTGGGAGATCGCCGCTAGTTAAATCATTGTAAACCGTCTGCATAGCTTGTCCTGACGAAAGGGTATAGGAAATATCCGAATAGGCGTTGTCGTAAGTTTTTAAAATCTCTTTAATCCATTGGTACCAGGTTTTAGTAGCCGCTTCTAAAGCATAAATCTTTTCAAATAAAGCTTTTTCCTGTTTATTATTATTTAAAGACCCCAACACTTCGTACTCTCCGCCCAGGTGGGCAAGGCAAAGTTTTAACTTTGGGTATTTATACAACACCGGCAAATAGTTTTCGGGGTGCAAAAACAAATTGCATATTCTGGCATTTTGTTTAAATAACTTATCAGTGGCGTGTTTATAAAGCTGAATTCTATTATAAATACCATCCATAGAATAACCAGCGTTAATGGCCTCCGGCGCATCCGGTATTAACGACCACACATTGTTTCCGATGAAGAACGAGCCTGAACGGGTGCAGTGCGTCATAATAGGGATATTATTCTGCTGGGCATAGCTGTAGAGCTGGTCTAAACGCGGGTCGAAGGGAAAGAAGCCATGAGAAGGGTATAGCTTTATGCCGCTAAATGTTTTAGACTCCAATAAACTTTGAACGTTGTTGTTAAAATCTAAATTGCGCGGATTGCGCGGGTCTACGCCCAAAAAGGGAAAAACCCGATCGGGGTAGTACTGTTTTAACCTTTTAACTTCATCTATCTGAGATTCAAAATCGGCAACAGGTTTGTTTTTACTATCAGACATATAATCCATATCCAAAGTAAGTACCACAAATTTTATGCCTGCAAGAAAATTGCTGTCGTAGGTTTGCTCGTTAAACTCAAATATATCCTTTTGCGTAGCCATTGTACCAATTTTTAAAAATTCGGTATATCGGCTTATCAGGTTATTGTGTTTACCTATTCTACTACTTGCTCCGTAAAGTGCGTTTACTACACCTTGGCCTATTTTATTTTGAAGAAATCCTTCCAGTAGCGCCGCAGTGTTATCACCAATGTTTAAACCTACTTTAAGAAAATCTTTTGGAGCGCACTGAGAATCGAAAATATGAGTATGGGCGTTAATATTCATAATACTTTTAGTTTAACTGTTATCTGCTTTTGTAGTAACGGCTTTTTCGGGTTTGGCCCCTGCCCTGCGTATGTTAATAAGATTCACCAAAACATCGAACCAGAATGGGGCGCCAAAGCTTAACGTAAGTGTAGAAATGAAAATGCCCGCTATCCATAACAAGATGCTTTTTAGCAGCCTGCCATCGCTGGTTTTTGTTATACAGATAGTATCGCAAGTTTTTTTAACACAGGTAGTATCGTCAGGTTTTTTGGCGCATGCGCTATCGCCCGATTTATTGACAAAGAAAGAACAGGGCGGATAAGAACTTACCCAGCCAATAGGCAGCGAATAAGATTCTATTTGATCTAACGACGAATCCAGCCGGGCCAGGTAAATACGGTTAATACTGTCTTTGGTAGACTGTGATTGTTTGATCACCTCTTTTATAGTTTCTATTGTTTTATTAGTATCCGATATAGCCCTGTAACTACCAGGAGACTGTACAAGTTGTTCTGCGCCGCTTACCAAATTTGCTCTTAAATTATTATCGTCTCTTAATAATACATTCAAAATACGAATAGAGTCTACATTAAGAGATATGCAAACCATAAATGCAATAATACGAATTGTTTTTTTTGTGCTTACCTTGTACCAGCCCGAAACCCGTTCCATATAGTCGTCGTACCATACGGCTATGGTTAGCTTTAAAGTATCGTACGAGGAGTTTGACTTTTCATAAAACATTCTTAGAAGCTCTTTCAACTCACTGTGCTTCATACTATCCACTCCCAATCGAAAACGTTCAAAAGGATTACTGTTTCTTTCCTCGGTGGGTATTACCTGAATGCCATCGTTAGTAACAATATTCTGGTAAGTAACCTTTATAGATTGCCGGCCTATGACATCAATAAAGGCGTCTGCAAAAACGGACGAAGAAATATACTGAGGCGGGGTTTTATTGTCTTTCTTTAATGCATCAACCAAAGGGTGCGAATAGACAAGAACTCCGTAACTTTTATTTAGACGATCGTTAAGAAGACTTAGTACTGCATTAAACAAAAACTTTCCACGACTTTTAGTTTTCTGAGAATACCATTCAAATAGTATTGACACCAGATTACTGAGCAAGAAGTAAATCAGGCAGAAAGAAATTAGTACATCTAACATATTACTTATTTTTACCATATTATATTTTTCATAAACCTTTGCTGGTTTTACAATTTTAATACAACGGTAAAATACCCATACGCTTCCCCCCTGTCAATAGCCCTTTGGGGTCATTTTTGCTTAAATTATAATATTTTATAAATGACTTATATAACTATTTTAATATATAGGTAATTATTCCTCATTTTTTAAGACAAGGATGGCTAACCAAAATATATGTTCGCGTTTTAGTTTTAGGAATTTGCACTGCCTTTACCGGTAAATTGAAGGGCAACAAAAAAGGGAAGCTATCTGCTCCCCTTTTACTAGTTACTAGTTGTTAATAGCAAGGTTATTATTCCCCTTTGTCTTCTTCCAGGTCGTTATGGTCGTCGCCGCCAAGACTGTAATAATTGTTTTCTTCATCCTCCTCGCCAATGGCCTCTTCAGCGTCGTCCAGGTCTGCGCCAGGCACATCCAGGCCTTCAGATAAAGAAAGGTCTTCCTCATCTTCTAAGGGGACTTCTTGCTCCCTGTTATAAATATCGTCCTTGGGGTCGTATTTGGGATATCCCGGAAATTGCTCTTCAGTCTTAGGGATAGCGTCGGTCTTTGAGGTAGCGTCGCTCTTAGGGGTAACTACTTCTTTTGTAGGTTTCTTTTTCATTTTGCCGGTTGTTTTAACTTGGTTATAATTTACCTAATTTCTGTATAACATGTATATATTTTTATGGTTCAAAGGTGTAATGATTATCAACCCTCTCTCTACTCCACTGATTTTGAAGCGAAAAACTTGCAGGAGAAATACGAGTAGGTATATTGGGTATCACATTTTGTGATACCCGGTAGCATCCTATACCGAATAATTCAAATCAATTTCAATAAACAAAAAAAAGGGAAGCTCTCGCCTCCCTTTTTTACTATCATTAATTACTACTAACTATACCAGTTCTGCTTTCCCATTAAAAGCAGGCGCAAATACGTTGCTTACAAATTGCTCTATGGTAGTAGGCGTTGTGCTGTGCGCGTCGCGTTTTTCGGTGTTAAAAACCCCTTCGTTTACGCCCTCGCTAAGGCCGTTGTAGGCGTCTGCTATGCTTTCTGTCAATCCCATTTGCTGCACCATAGCTACTTTGGCCTGGTCGTATGGGAACTGTATGTACGGCAGTTCGGGCTTGCCAATAGCTTTGCCAATGGCGGCGGTAATCTCGTTCATGGTATAGTCCTTTGGCCCAAGTAATGGTAACACCGATTTGCCTTTCCAGTCTATGGCTTTCAGCTTTTCTGCTACTACTTTAGCAATGTCGTCGGTAGCTATAACCGGGAACGCCTTGTCTCCCTTTATAGGCGAGCCGTTTATGTTCATTCCCTTTATCATACCAATATTGCCTAGTAAGTTTTCCATAAAGTAGCTCGGGCGCAAATGCAGCACGTCAACGCCTGTTAGCTCGTTCAGTCTTTTCTCCTGGCGGGCGAGCCCGGCCACAATGCCTGTTTTCTCTTCGGTATGTCCGCCTACAGAGCTTAGGTTAAGCACATGCTTAACGCCGCTGTCCTTTATAGCCTTTATCTGTGCCAGGCCCATAGTATCCTGAAATGCGCCTATGTTGGTAGACGTAAAATCGGCGGGCATCATGGTTAACACTACGTCCGACCCTGCAAATACTTTGGTTAAAAAATCTGCGTCGGTGGCAGAGCCTGCATGTATCTCAACGCCGGGCTTACCTGCAAATTCGTTCAGTTTATCCTGGCTGCGGGCTATAAGGCGCAGCGTATAGCCCTTTCCTAAAAGGTTTTTTACTGTCTTGGCCCCTACCCTTCCGGTGGCGCCAATAATGGTGATTACTTTTGTCATAGTTGTTGATTAGTCTTGATTGATTAATTTATTTGTTTAACATTTTAAAAGCGAGTTTTGGAAACAGGCGGCTTATTTTTTCGAGCATAGCAGATTCCCCTACATTTATTACATCCTGCCCTTTTTCGAGCTTATTCAAAAATATGCGGGTAAACTCTTCTACCGACATTTTTTTAACGCCCTTGTTGGTGTTCAGTTCGGTATCCACATTAGGCGGCAACACTTCTACTACCCTTATTTTTAGGGGCTGCAACTGGTGGCGCATAGACATAGTAATAAAATGCGCAGCTGTTTTAGAGGCGCAGTAACCGCCCAAATACGCTATGGGCATATAGGCCAGTCCGCTGGTGTTTACTATTACTATTGGATTGGAAGATTTCTTTAACAATGGCAGCGCCTTTTTTGTTAACGCTATAGGGGTTCTGTAATTAATGGCCATTTCTACATCTACGTTCTTAAGCAATTCTTCTTCGGGTGTACTGTCAATATGGAAAGTACTGCCTTTACCGGCGTTGTTGAATAATACATCTATTTTGCCAAACTGGCTGCCAATGGCTTCAATAGCATGGTTAAGATCATCGTTAGAGGTAACATCGGCCTTAATGCTATGCACAGCAGGCAGAGCCGCTTTTAAGGCGTCTATTTTAGCGGGGGTTCTATCCAGCGAAATAACGGTATTGTGCTTTACCAGTTCTTTTGCAAAAGCCAGCCCCATGCCTGTAGCGCCGCCTGTAATTACAATGATTTGATCTTTCATGAGCTATAAACGATTAAAAAATAGGAAATCGGACAAAGTTTACTAAAAAATACCCCTCCGCAAAAGCCTCGATAGTTTGCTAACCGCCGCCAAACCTAAAAAGTTTCCAGAAAGGATTAAAGTTATTTTATGGTATAAGCAAAACGGCATGATTTTTGAAATTGAGCCAGTTAAGCCTTATTTTTAGGTATTCTATTATTTTTAACCCTAACTAACCAATCTTATGAAAAAACTTTACATTTTATTAATTGCCCTTGTTTTTAGTATTCAATCTTACGGGCAGGTAAATATTTGTTACATCTATGCCACCGACAGCACAGAGGGCCATTATTTTAAGGCGCTTATGGACTCTAATGGCTATAGCGTTACCCTGCTGGACACTACCAACATTATTGGTTATAACTTTAGCAAGGACAGCCTTATTGTTATTGACAATGCATCAGACCCCAACGCCAGCTATAGCTGGTGTACAACCGCCAAAGCAACCGCGGTTATAAATGCCGGCAAACAAGTACTGGGCATTGGGTGGGGAGGAGCTTCCTTCTTTACTGTGGTGGGCAATGCGGCATCAGGTATCAATTATGGAGCTGTAGGAGGAAATGGCACGTTGGGGGAGATTATTGTACAAAACCCATCTGCCCCCTTTGCAAACGTTTATTCGTATCCTAAAAAAATTGTTATAGACACTATTGCCGCGGACTCTGCCGTAGCGCAACTCTATAATGGCTCTTATGCTGCAGAACCCTACATGCCAGGTAGCCCAACCATACTTATTGGCGAAACCGCCGGAGGAACCTACGCGGGTTACTATCCTGTGGCTTCTGAAAATGGTTATACTATATTTGGTTTTACCTCTAGCTTTAACAATCTTACTACCAACGGGAGGAATTTTTTGGTTAACCTGGTATATGCCATAGCGCCTACCAGTGGGGCTGTGCTTACGGGGGTTACTGCTGCGCAACCTGCCAGTGGCAATATTTTACTAGTAGATTACCTTAACAAAACTATTAATTCGACTACAGGAGTTCCACTGGCCATGAACCTTTACAATGTTACAGGGTTACTGGTAAAACAAACCAATGGGGTATCTATGGATTTTAGTTCGCTAACCAACGGCGTATATATAGTAAGAGCTGAAGGGCCAAACGGGTATACTACACAAAAGATAGCGTTTTAAGTTTTCTGATAGTAGCAGATAAAAACAAAAAGCCCTTCTTAGCGGGGCTTTATAGCTTTTGTATATTGTATACGTATTTAAGCCATTGCAGCGGTAGTTTAATGCTACCTTAAAAGAACTATAGCCTAGTCCACCAAGATGCACTGTATCATGGCGTGGTTGCCATTTTCGTCTTTTGATAGCGTAGGTTCCTGCACTTTTACCATTTTGTCCATATCGTCTACTTTAATGGAGATTACCTGGTCTTCGTCAAGGTCTAACAAATCTTCCAGATCTTGATTTTTGAAGTTGAATTCTAATACCATAGTATTGTCGTTCAGCCAGTTTAAAGAACCTCGGTACTTTTTTCCGTAGAGTTCTATTTCGTTTGTTTGATTCATAGCTTAATGTTTTTCCATAACGGGCCGATGAATCTGTCTTTTTACTACGCAAATATATAGCGTATGGTTTCTGCGAAATGGATAAATAGATCAAGTTTGCATTAACAAATTATTAAGCGGTATATAAAAGAAACAACAGCTTTGTTTTTAGAGGGGATATATAAACAAAAATCACAAAGGTTTGAATTGTGCCAAATGGCACGAGTTTTACGCAAGGTGAAAACGTGTGATGCGAAAAGTAAGCACTACTACCGTGGAACAAAAATATAGTTGGGTTGGTTTATTACACTTAAAAAAAAGAGCATAGAAGTTAAGATGTAACTAAAAGTATACAGCACCCCCTACAATATTAATAAAGCTGGGGGCCCAATTGCCGTATAGAACTGGAGGTGATTAAGTAGTAATAATACTTAAAAAGCTCCTTGCTACATGGGTACAATTATATATTTATTTTACTTCTTTTGCAGCATATAAATATGCAATTTTAATACCTTCAATTTTGATTTTTTTTCAAATAAAGCGAATTATGATTATATTGAAGTTAAAATAAATTTTTTTAAATAAACATAAATGCTTTCAATCAACAATAAGGATAATCAGAATAATTTTTTCTATAACATAGATAATAAATTTTTAGATTCAATTGATTCTTCAATTAATAATGGTTGTCTTTATCTTATTAATAATATAAAGGAGAATGGTTCTTTTAATTATCAATATAACCCTACTACTTCATCATTTCACGCAGGGTATAATATACTACGGCATGCCGGATCATTATATTCATTATATAAATGGATGGGTAACGATAGCTCTAAATTAAAGCTATTGCCTGTTGTAGATAATGGACTGAACTATTTAACACATCAGATTTATCCCTTAAATGTAGAAGGAAATTGCGCTCACTATGTAAAAGAAGAAGGGGTTGCAAAATTAGGAGGGACTGCATTGGCTCTGCTGGCATTAACCGAGAGAGAAAAAATAACAAATGATATTACTTACCATTCATTAATGTATAATCTTGCTGAATTTATACTATGGATGCAGAAGCCTTCAGGTCAATTTTATTCAACACTTTCTCCTGACTCATTTACTTTTTCGGAATTTGAATCAGAGTATTATCCGGGAGAAGCGCTATTATCATTGATTAGATTGTTTAAACTAGACAACAATGATGAATGGATTAACGCAGCCGAAAAAGGGGCTTACTATCTTATTAACGTTAGGGACCATAATAAGACTGTGGAAATGCTTCCACCCGACCATTGGTTAACTATAGCGCTTAGCGAGTTATATGAATTAAGTCCAACTATTTTATATCGCAACCACATTACAAAACTTACCGATTCAATTGTATACTCTTTAACATCATTTAAAAGTTCATATACCAATAAATGGTACGATAAATTTACAAGCGCACAAATGGCAACACGCGCAGAGGGATTGGGCGCTGCTATAGAACTTGAAATAAATTTAAAAAATAGAAATCGTTCTGTTTTTTTACTGGAACTATTAGAACAAGCAATTTCATTTTGTATCAGTTTACAGTATACTACTAATTCACAAAATTCCATTTATGTAGTAGGAGGATTTAAATGTTCTATAACAAATCCACGCGTCAGAATTGATTACGCACAACATGCCGTTTGCGCCATGCTTCAGTATAAAAAAGATACAAGCCTATTTACTATTGTTTTTCCTTCTAACACTAAATAATCAAATTACACCATTATTCTCCCACTTTCGCTGCTGCAAAAATTTTTTGATGCAAAAAAAAAAATCCCGAAAGCTGAATGCCTTCGGGATTTCTGACAATAAAAATTAATAAAGAGTCTTATTGCTTTGCAATAATAAGGCTTTGATTTATAGAACTACTACCAGAAGTTACTTTAACTATATAAAACCCGGCAGGGGAAGCGCTAAGGTCTGCTTGCACCAGCTTTGTTCCTACAAAAGTAGCGTTACCGCTATAAATTTGCTGCCCAACTGCGTCATCTACCTCTATGGTTACATTTTGTTGTGCGGGGCTGGTAAGCGTTATGTTTACTACACCGTTAGTAGGATTGGGATAGATGGATAGACCAGGCGCTGGCGCCATTACAACTTTTGATTTAATAGATGGCGCGCTAACTCTGTCATCATCGTCGTCGTCGTCGTCATCATCGTCATCGCCGCCGCCGCCGCCGCCGCCGCCACAGCCCGAGCAGTCCGGATCTAAGTTAGTTGTTCCGCCCCCTTGACTACCAGCGCCTCCATTGCCTTGGCCTCCTTGGCCACCGGCGGCGCCTTCACCTTCGGTTTCGGCGCCATCATTTCCTTGTTCTCCACCTCCACTGCCACCACTATTAGCCCCAAGATTAACAGAAGCAGCCGTTCCAGTTGGCTGACATAAATTTATTGGAACAGGGTAGGTAGCCTGGCAAATACCATTTGGTAAGGCCTTAAAATGGGCCCCTTTTTGAACCTTAAAATTTAAACCAGACGAAGGGCCAGGCGGACTATTCCAAATATTTCCAAGATTTATAAGCCCCGAGTTGCTCCAGGGATATTGCCCCCCCCCGCTACCAGCGTAGGCATACAAAACGCTACCTGTTTCTACTACTACTTGGTTAGCAGGGTCTGTAGTTAGTATATCGTAGGCCATAATCTGGTTGGTAGGCGGGTTATATCCCTCATCCGACAAGGGTGTAAATGTTCCTATAATTACATCGTTAGTAGTAACCGGGTAAATTGTTGATCCATAGGTACTAAAAAACTCGAAGCCTATAGGCAGTATTGACACATTGCTTGGCAGCCCGTTAGGACCCTCTAATTGCTGTAGGTAAGCGCTGGTTCCGGTAAAATTTTTGTTGCTTCCATCCGGCTGAGGCCATTGCTGCAGTATATTGTAGTTCGTAGGCATATAAAAGACGCCGGAATATACAACAATACCAGTACTTCCACTTCCTGTAAAATAGGTAATACAATGCGGGCCATAACCGGTTAAATATGGAAAAAGCCGATTAGTAACCCCTGGAGGAGCGGTTGAAAAAGTAATTGCAATATTACCAGGAACAGGATAAGTAGGATATCCATTTGAATAACAATCCGTGTAAGTACAAGGAACTATACCATAGTTCCCATCTAAACTCCAAGGACCCTGGACTTGATAAGGAATATTCCAGTCCTGTGCGGGTTCCCCATTTAACAACAGCGTAGCGGTAACGCTTGCCGCCTCATTAGAACAAGAGCTATTGGCCAGTGTTCTGCTAAAAGTAAGGCCTATTTGAAGCGTAACCGTAGCGGCTGAAGGATGTACTACTATACCTGTTGACGCAGTAGACACTGTAACCGCAGGCGTAATAAACGTATACTGGCAATAGCCGCTTATGGGAATACTTATAGCAATAAGTAACATCCCTATAATTATTTTGATATTTTTCATATAAAATATCTCCTTAATTAATTCTTTTTCTCTAACAACTTCACTCTTTCTTTTAAAGCGTCGTTCTCTTTCTTCATATCAATCATGTACAGCGTTAACTCTTCAATTTTTTGAAGCAATTTGGCGTCCATTTTAGCTACGTTTACCCCACTCTTAACAACTTCTTCTGCAGAAGGTATTTCTGGCAGGTGGTGGTTTTTAGTAATAAAGTTTTCCAGCTCTGCCAATGGAGTTAATTTATAGCCTTTATCAAAAACAAAGTCTGCCCAATATTGAGAGTTGGCCACGGCCACGTTAGCAGATTCTGTTATAATTCCGCCTGCAACAAAAAGGCTATACGGACCGCCTGTAAATGGTCCATAAGGCAGCGTAGTCTGATTAAAATAAGCAGGAGTAGCGCCAATAACAACTGCGCCCTGAAAATTGGCATTACCATTCATAGCCAGGTTATATCCTGTAATAGGAGAAGCTGCATAAGCGCCATTTAGAAGAGGAGCATAGTAGCTAGGACTTGAGTTTGTACCCGTTGGTATTGTAGCCCCTCCTACAGTAAGCGTACCAAAGGTTGATGTACCAGTGGAAGAACCAGTAAAGGTGCCGCCGTTGAAGGTAGCGTTAGTACAGTTAAAAACGCCATTTAAAGTGCTTGGCGTAGTAGTAGTTGTACCAATAGTAGCGCCGCCAGTAAGGTTTGAAGCGCCATTTACTGTAAGCGAACCAGCTATACCAGTTGAACTAGTACTACCACCCCCTGTTACAGTAAAAGCAGGAGTTGTGCTATTAAAACCTACTGCCAGAGAATTTGCTGTACTGTTTACTAACGGGCTAGTGCCAGATCCTGAACCTAAAGTAATAGAACTTCCAGTTGTAGCTTGTACATAACTTCCCATCGCTATAGATGAAGTTCCACTAGCTTTTGCATTATAACCCTCTGCAAAAGTATATGCTGCAATGGAACTACATTCATACCCCAGCGCATAAGATTGAGCCCCATCTACAATATTAGCTCCTCCCAAAGCTCCGGAATAATATCCCGTAACAGAATTATCGTATCCTAAAGCAAAAGCTCCAGAGCTATTAATGATATTTGATTCTCCTGCTATAAACGAATAGGAAGCATTGCATTGATTGCTAATTCCAAAGGCACCTGAATACCAACCGTTTGCCGTATTATTACTACCTGCCAAAAAAGAATAGCTGCCAGTGACAGAATTGCCTGATCCAAAAGCGGATGAATAAGCTCCGCTTATACTATGACCAGACCCAAAAGCAAAACCGCTGGTGCCTGAAGTAATGGATGTAAACGAATTTGCCGTACCCGCTAAACCAATGGAGACATTACCAGTGTTATAAATTGTCATTGGAGTTTCTAATGTTGAACCATTATAAGTGGAAAATGTAATATTCCCATTGGTAGTTGTGCCACCCGCCTGTATAGGCAAGGTTCCACTTGAAGTACCTAGATAGCCACTTGTAGCTCCATTAATAGGAACATTAAACGTTTGCGCCTTTACATCGGCTATTCCTAAAAAAAGTGTTGCGGCAGCCATAGCCGCCCATAATTTTGTTGTTGTTTTCATAAAAGAGTTAGTTTTGTTGACTTATTGTCACAATAAAAATATAATTTCTCATTTTAGAAACTTTTTTGTGTTAAATTTATAATAATAAAATCAACTTATGTTCTATCAATAACTTGTAAACAGATATAACTGTTGATTAAACGGCAATATTTATAGACTAATAAAAAACATCTATAATGCAAAGGTATTCATACAAAATTGTATTATTTTGTTACAAAAAAAATTGCAATAACCTATTTTGTGGCACATTCCATTATTCCCCAATTTTTCCTATATTTCATTTATTTCCACTAACTTTTTTACTTACCGCCATGAAAGAGTATTTTGAGAAATTGTATCGGTACGATAACTGGGCCAACGAGCGCATAGCCGATTTTTTGCTTTTTAATGAAATTGACGACGAAACGCTAAAGCTATTTAGCCACCTGCTGAACGCAAAGTTTATATGGGCCAGCCGCATTACCCGCACTAGCCTGGGCCCTAACATTTGGGACATTTACCTGCCGCAGCAGTTGCAGCAGCAGGTGCGCGATAGCAGCCTGATGTTTGAGGGTATTATAAAAAAGCTTACGCTGGAGAATGAGTTTGCAGCGCCCATAAGTTACGTTACTACCGAGGGGAAGGCCTACACTACCTTGCTTAGCGACATACTGGGGCATATAGTTAACCACAGCAGTTACCACCGGGGGCAGATAGCGAAGCTGATCCGGTTAAAGGGTTTTGCGCCTGTTAATACGGATTATATTACTTTTTGCAGGCAGGGGTAAGCAAAATTTGAAGAAGGAGTTGTTTTTTTTTAATCTTAGGCTGCATTTTTGTACTATTGTTACCAGAAATAACTATAACCTACTACGCCAAATGAAAAAAATAGCAGTACTAACCACCTTGGTTTTATTAACTTTTGCAGGATTAAACAAAGCCGATGCACAAATTGTTATTAACCCGCCTGCCGTAGTGGTAGGAGGAGGTTATGGGTATGGATACCCTAACCCTGCATGCCCTTACAATGGTTATTACGGCCCGTGTTATGGAACAGGTTATTATGGGGGCGGATACTATGGCGGATATTATGGGCATCCGGCGTATTATTACCACGGTGGAGGATTTGCACATGGTTATGCGGGAGGATACCATGGAGGGGGAGGATACGGAGGCCATGGCGGCTGGGGAGGCAGAAGATAGTAACTGAACCAAAATTTTTGTATTATTAGATAGTACGGCTGTAAAGCCGTACTATTATTTTGCACTGCTGAGCAGGTAGGGGTAAAATAATGCGGATGATTGTGCAATTATTTATTAGAAAGATTGAACTTCTTTTAGAACTTCGGTGTTTCGGAGCGCACCAACCATCTATAAAATGAAAATCATAACGTTACTTACCTGCCTATTTTTAGTTACTTACGCGGGATTAAGCTCCGCACACGCACAAATTGTTATTAACACCCCCGGAATAGCTGTAGGCGTAGGAGGATATGGATACCCCAACCCGGCCTGCGGCTACAATAGTTATTACGGCCCATGCTATGGCACGGGTTATTATGGCGGCAGAGGCTGGGGAGGCGGATATGGCCACGGCGGAGGATTTGCACACGGTTACGCCGGCGGACATGGCGGTGGTGGATATGGCGGCGGACACGGAGGAGGATATGGCGGCGGGCACGGCGGCGGCAGAAGGTAGAAGGTAATTACAAAACAAAACTAACCACAGCATCAGATAGTCCGGCCCGAAAGCGCCGGACTTATTTTTTACCTGGTGGTAAAGGAGTACCAGTTGTCTTTTAGTTTTTTGTATTTATATATCTTAACGCCATGCAAATGTTCTGGCACGCTGGGGCTGTAACTGTATAGAAACCCATCGAAATTGGTTACGCCGTTAGCTACTTTAAAAGCGACGTAACTATTAGAATAATCTACGGCGTTTATATTAAGTTTATGCAGCATCTGGTCAACCTTTTCTTTATTTAACGAATTCCTGTCCGGATTTCTGATAAGGAGCTGCGCCAACTGCGTTAACTGGGTTTCTCTTTTCTCAAAAAATATTCTTTCCGATAAAAAAACCAATTTTGGCTTAGTATAGTAGTATAGGCCCATGGAAATACAAAGCATGATGCCCAAGGTTAGTTTAAACCGCTTAAGCCTTAAATCGAAAAAAACAGAAATGGACACTAAGGCAATAAGCAATAGTAAAAAAGACTCTGCCCCCAACGCATAATACCGGTGTAAGAAACCTAATACAAGTGGATTAACGAATAAAAGTATAACTAATACCAGAATTATTAGTATTCTTCTTCTGAGAGTTATCATAACTAATATTTTTTGTTCTTGAACAACCTATTGAACTAAATATAATAATATTTTTTGATTCTGTAAAGTATAATATACTAATAGGTTAATCATAAAGACAAATAGGTTTTTTTCAATGGGTCTTTTGCCGATTAGCATCAGTTATTATAGTTATTTATAGCACAAACCCCGCCTTATTATAAAAACCAGCGCTATTTTGCAGGCATGTCCAGAGAACTTAAAGACGCCGTTGCCCAGCTTGCCGGAACCTTTAACAAAGATTTTGTTTCCATAACCGCTTGCACAGTACAAAGTGTTACTCTGCAAAACAGGCAATGCCTTTGCCAACCTCTTAACGGAAGCTCCGAAGCAAGCATAACGGTAAATTTATCAGAATTTGGCGTTAGTAGTAAGTCATCTATAACACGGCCATTTGTAGTATATGCATTGAACCTGGCAACGTGAATTAATTTAGCGCTGGCCTCGCCATCGTCTATGTTGCCTTGCACTATTAGTTGCTCCTCCTGCCCACTTCCATCATCTATATAGTGCATAAGGAACAATAGCTTATTTTTAATTACTATGCTATGAGAGAAGTATAATTTGTTTACATCCATACCCACATAGTAGGGCAACCTTAGCGGCCATGTCTGTATTTTTACATAATCGTTGTTAAAGGCGGTAATAAATAGCCTTCCATTTCTGGGAGTAAGCCAATAGGAAACTCCTTCAGCATCCTGCTTCAGAAAAACAGGTTTTACAGAGGCATTGTCCTCAAACTCCTGCCCCCATTCAATTTTGCTTGCCTGCGCATATCCTTTTACACTTACTAGTACTATTAAGAGCAGAACGCTAATATACCCTGTTACCATTCTGCGAAAATTATAAGAGTTCATAATTTTAGACCGTTTTAATAACCACTCTATTGATTAATAACAGTCCAAAAAGGATACCAGTAATGAGGCAATTCTGGTTATTTTATGAAGATGAAAGTTGAGGTGAAAAAGGGCAAAATAATACCAGGCAAAACTAGTTAAGATGGGTTCCTTTATTCTTTATCCTGCTTCTCCTCACCTTTATCCTTTTTCTTCCTCTTTAAAAGGAACAGTAAAAGAGTTAAACCAGCCAACGCTAAAGCTACTACATCCGAATTCATATCTTATTTGCTAATTGTATTGTTTTAACTATTTATAACGCTGGAAAGCATGGCAACGCCTTGTTCGGTAAAAGCCATGGGGGTATATCT
>Ga0302315_10000406_pt1 | contig 49335 bp, 30 predicted proteins | sample III_Palsa_N3_1_FD_200532 | JGI IMG/M metagenome (GOLD analysis project Ga0302315, IMG submission 200532) | Peat permafrost microbial communities from Stordalen Mire near Abisko, Sweden - III_Palsa_N3_1 | ecosystem: Environmental > Terrestrial > Soil > Palsa > Peat permafrost | place: Sweden...
GAAACGTTGGCACAAGGCGCATTTGCAATACCTGTCAGAATTAGAGTCGCTGAACCAAATGTTATTGATGCCCTTGAAGGGGCATAAGTAGTAGCCAGTTCGCTGGCGCTACTAAACGAGCCAGAAAGAGCGCTCCACCTTACTGACGAGGTATTACTTGCTGTAGCGGTATTTATATTAATAGATGGAGTTGTAGAGCAAATAGTAGTATCGGTTGTACTAACTTTTGGAGCAGGAACTTCTGTTACGGTTGTGGCGCTGGAATTTGCTGAACAATTAGCGCTATCTGTAACAGTTACTGTATAGTTTCCGGTCGCTGATGCCATATAACTTGTATTGGTTGCTCCTGTTATTGACGATGCTCCATTGCTCCATTGATACATCAGTCCTGTGCTGTTATTCGCATTTAATACCACGCTGCGGCCGGTGCAAAAAGTCGTAGAAGTAACAGCGGTGATTGTCGCAGCCGGTAAAGCATATACAGCAACAAGCAAGCTATCTGATTTTAAAGAGCTACAACCTAATGAGTTCTTTACGTTTACTTTTATTGTTCCCCTTCCTGCCGCATTAGCAATATTTAGTAAAACACTATTTCCGGCACTGCTTCCTACTATCGTCCCTACTGATGCCGGGACTGTCCATGTATAAGTGTTTCCTGTTGTTGGAGTTATCGAATAAGTAACGCCTGCTGAACCAGCACATACAGCACTGACTCCCATTACAGACTGGTATGGCGGCAGGGCGTCTACAGTTACTACTGTAGACGTAGAGGTTGTACTTAATCCGCCTGAGGTAACCGTAACGGTATAGGAACCCGAAATTGTAGCCGTATAACTTGCAGCAGTGGCTCCGTTTATCGCTGTGCCTCCGCTGTTCCATCGGTACGTATATCCTGTGCCGGTATTTGCATTTAGTACTACGCTGCCGCCACTGCAAAAAGTTGTTGTTGTAGCGGCAGTGATGGTTGCAGGCGGAGCCGTGGCTGTTGTTTCAGCAACGGTAATGGTAGTATAAGCAGATGTTGTTACAGCTCCTCCATTATCAGTAGCTTCTATATAAATAGTATAAGTGCCCGCTGGTACATTTGTCCAGGAGAAACTATACGGACTTGTAGTAACTGTACCCAGCAAAGTTGTTCCACTATAAAAAGCTACGGAACTAATTGTTCCGTCTGGGTCTGTGGCAGTAGCCGTAATAGTAACGCTTGCAGGGGCTGTAAACTTGGCTTTATTGACCGGGGCTGTTATACTTACATCGGGGGATTGGTTGCAACCACTGCCAAAAGCATTTAAGGCCGCAGTCGGTTTTCCGGTATTATCAAAAGCGCCCATACCGTATCCCTGCCAATTGTTATAGCATTCGGGCTCCCAATAAAAAACCCCTAGTCCATTGCCCCCGGAAACCGATTTAGTCTTTGCTATAATATCTGTCAGGAAAGAATCGCAGGTAGCTACAGCCGTTACGGGCATTCCAACTTCTACTATCATTACTTGTTTCCCATATCTGGAAACCATGTTATTCATGTTCGCAAGGCATTCTGTATTATAAGTGGCCCAACCGGCTGTAGGAGGGTACAACGACATTCCAATAATATCCCATTTGGCCCCATTACTTTTAAGGCCGTCAAACATCCATTGAAAAAGCGAATTGTCGTACCCGTTAGAGATATGTACTATAACTTTAGTTGTGGGGCTTACAGCCTTCACGGCATTGTATCCGCTGGTGATGAGTTGAGCGAAATTATTCATGTGTAACGAGGCCTCGCCTTGATCCCAAAGCATTCCATTATTTGTTTCATTACCTACCTGTACCCATTCAGGAGTGATGCCATTGGCTTTCAATGAATCTAAAACATCTGTAGTATGGTTGTACACATCTGTCGCCAATTGGCCAATAGCGGTGTCGCTTACCCATGCGGCCGGATATGCCTGGTGCCCCGGATCTGCCCAGGTATCGCTGTAGTGGAAATCAATAAGTATTCTATATCCCTTATTTTGGGCCCGTATGGCCTTGGCTACTACATCTGCTTTATTGCACCAGCCTCCTGCCGGATTAACCCATACTCTTAGTCTTATAGAATTAATACACTTGCCTTTGATGACATCAAACAAATCCTGCTGTGTTCCGGCGCTATTGTAAAACTTTATGTTGGACGCTTCCATTTGCGTAACCCAACTTACATCGGCTCCATTAGCAAACTGAGCGTTAGCTTTAGGTACTGACGCCAATACAGCCAGTGAAATACTAATAAACGTTAAATACTTTATCCAGTATCGTTTTTTCATAATTTGAATATTCACTAACTGATTGATTATAAAATTTGTAATAATAAATTATTGATCTTACAATTAACCACTTTTTGCTTTGAGGAAGCTGAACTATTTTTTTAAAAAATATAACTATTTTATTTAGGATGGTTTCTGCATTTCTTTAAGAAAAGCAGTATTACAGGGTAAAATTAGGGCAAATAGAATGAATAAGCAGAATTTTAATCTGCTGCGCTATTAACTAATCCCATAACTTACCTAATCTTCACAAGCTTTAGTACTTTTATCTCACTACTAAAAGCCAATTGTACAAAATATACTCCATCGGCAGAAAGTTCTTTACCTACTGTAAATTCCTGGTTGGTGGAGTATTGAGAAGAGGAATAGCAAGTTGTTCCCTTTATGTCGATTATGGTGAGGGTTATCTGCTCAGTAGCAGGGCTGTATACTATTATAGTAGTATAATCCGAGAATGGGTTAGGGCGCACTTCATAAACAGTGGCAGCCACTCCGGCAATTATTCCCGTAGCGGAACTAATAGTTATTGGTAGGGTTGAGGTTGTTTTCCCGAACAAATTGGTTTCGGTTACAGATACATTCCCTCCTACTGTTCCAAAAGTAACGGTAATACCGCTACTATCTGCATTGGCAGAGTCGATGGTAGCTCCCGGAGGTAGCGTCCAGTGGTAGGTATAACCGGCGCTATCCGGCACTGAGTAAGTTACTCCTGTTTGATTTGGAGTAACGCTATCTGGCCCTTTAATAGTTTGCTGAACCGGGGCATATCCAACGTAAATAGTTATTATACTGCTATCGGACGGGCAGGTTCCGTTGGTAATTTTCCACTGAATTTCATTGGCTCCCTCACTCAACCCACTCACTAAAGTACCAGCCAGGGCCGAATCGGCAAACATGCCCGAACCAGTAACTACCGACCATACTCCTGTCCCTGCAGTTGACGCTATAGCTGCCAAATTAGTGATAGTAGTATCTACGTATTGATCTTTGCCGGCGTTAGCGGCAGAAGGCAGGCTATACACCGTAACAGTTGTTGTAGGGGAAGTAGCAATACAACCATTAGCATTGTGCACCGTTAGTGTATAATTACCAGAAGTATTGGCTGTATAGCTTGTTGCGGTTGCTCCGTTTATGGCCTTCCCGGCGTTGTTCCATTGATAGGTACATCCAGTTGCCGTATCAGCGTTCAATATTACGCTGTCGCCAATACAGAAGGCTATAGGTGTAGCCGTAGTTACGGCTGCCGTTAACAATTGGTTTACCGTTACTAGTATAGTATCTCTAACGCTTTCGCAGCCTATTGTCTGCGTTACATAGTAATAGGTTGCGCCTGCGGTGGTAGTTGATGGAATAGGAGCTGCGGCGAGAGGCAAGCCTCCTTGCGGATTAACGTACCAGTTTAATTTTCCGCCGGAGTTTGCCGTGGCTGCTAAGGGATTAGCGGCAGCTCCTACACAGTACATTATATTATTAGTAGCAGTAGCAGGCGCTGCCGTAGTACAGGCATTTGTAGCCCAGCCCGGGCCATAAGTACCCGGAAGCGGGCAGCCCGCTATATCGGGTTGCGTAGCCATATACGACTGCATCCAGGTTAAAGCAGGACGAGGCCCTGCCGAGTCTGGAGTATAGGTAGAAGCATACATTATACCAGAGTCTGTGCCATTCGGCCCTGCTACTGCGTTGCCATTGTGCCAGGTAAAGCCCTGCACATAGCCCCATAATGTTATGCCCGCTACATGCGGATGTTGCCATACCACCGGGAAAACGGCAGCATATTGGTTTTTCTGACTGGTTTCGCTAGGCAGGGCGTCTATATCCATTTCTGTAATATGCATGGGCAGGCCGGTAAGCCCATACAACTTATCTAATGACGACTGTAATTCGGCGGCGGTGAAACCAGTAGAAGGGTCTATACTAAAAGCATGACATTCTATACCCAGGCCGTCGATCAGGTTTTTATTACCATCAGTTAAATTAGGCGCGCTTAAAAGCGCATTGGCCATTGCCGCGTATGTTATCAGCGCTCCGTTGGGGTCGTTTTCTATACTGTATTCGTTCATCAACAATTTGGCATTTGGGAAATATTTCCGGGCTAACTGAAACACCCAAATGAGCCATCCGTATTCGCTGGTTCCACCAGGGTTGGCCGCCTGATACCCTGCCATAAGGCCCGCTTTGTAATTAGCTTCCAAAGGTGTATGTATCGGCTCATTAAATACATCTATCAGATCAATGCCGCCCATTGTGTCATAATGGGAGGCAACGGCAGCTATATAATTTTCTACGGCGGCAGTTATAGTGGCGGCGGAAGCGGTTGGTATATAACCTGGCAACTGCGAACCCCAGGCAAAGTTGTGGTATTTAAATAAACCATTGTTTTTTTTGGCCCAGTTATAGGCTACATCGCAGGTCGAAAAATTGTACACCCCTTGCGAGGTTTCTACCGAACCCCATTTGCAGCCATTTTCCGAGGTCGCCTGGTTCCAGTAGGTGTTGTAATTATAATCGGCTCCAGTACTATCTGTAGCGTCAATAACGTTACCCAGAAATTTGCCTTTGCATTTGGCCATAGGCATTTCAGCCTGCCCAAACAAATTATTAAAATACAGTATATTAATAAGAAGTAGAACTACTAAAGCAGCGTATTTATTTTTCATAAGCTTAGTTTAAAAACCTTATGATAATGTTTACTTTTTAATAAGTTATTGAGTATAATAAGAATAAAAAGACTTTTAACATGTCCTTAATTAATTTCTAATTTCATTCAATTTTTTTAATAAAAAAAGCTCTAACATACTCAGGGCTTTTTATTTATAAGTCTTTTGTCGCTATTGTACTTTTATCAGTTTTAAAACTTTTACTTCGTCGCCAAAAGCCAATTGCGCAAAATAGATTCCATCGGTTGTAAGTTCGCTACCCACCGAAAATTCCTGGTTAGTAAAATATTGGGATGTTGAATAGCAAGTTATCCCTTGTAGATTTATTATAGTAAGCGTTATCTGCTCTGTATTAGGGCTGTGTATTATAATAGTAGTACGATCGGAGAAAGGGTTGGGATGCACTTCATAAGAATCTCCACTAGCCTTTCCAATTATTCCTGTAATGGGGCTAATACTTACCGGAAGCATTGAAGTAGCGCTACCATAAGGATTTGTTTGCGTTACCGTCACAGTTCCTCCTGTAGTTCCAAAACTAACAGTTATACTGCTACTATCTGTATTTGCAGAGGTAATTATAGCGCCGGGAGGTAATGTCCAATGATAAATAGAACCAGTACTGTCCGGTATAGAATAAGTTACCCCTGCCTGATTAGCTGATACGCTGTCCGGCCCTGTTATAATCTGAGTTTTGGGAGCATCGCCTACTGATACAAGCAGCGTAGAAGTTGCGCTGCCATAAAGATTAGTTTGCGTTACCGCTATAGTTCCTCCGCTTGTTCCAAAGTTTACTATAATCTGGCTACTATCGGCGCTATAAGATGTAATTATTGCCCCTGGAGGTACCGTCCAGTGATAGGTAGATCCTGTATCTTCAGGGACAGAATAGCTTACGCCAGTTGCTCCACTTGTTACAGTAGTTGGGCCAGTTAATGGATTCGGGCCTTCATTTGTTTGTACATTTATAGTTACCGCGCTAGCGCTGGCAGGACAGCTTCCATTGCTGATAGTCCATTGGAACACATTAGCGCCTATGCTTAATCCACTAACGGAACTAGTAGCTAAAGTTGAATCTGTAAATAAGCCAGCGCCACTAATTACCGACCAAGCCCCTGTTCCTATGGTGGGAGTATTAGCGCTAAGGTTAGCCACAGTTATAGTGATGTACTGATCGCTCCCTGCATTGGATGCAGATGGCGGAGTATCTATGCTAACAGTTATTGGAGACGAAGTAGTTGTACAGTTATTTACATTAGTTACTATTACAGCAAAATTTCCCTCTGTGGTGGCTGTATAACTTGCTCCGGTAGCGCCGCTTATCAATGTTCCGCCATTGTTCCATTGATACTTTAATCCGGCTCCGGTATTTGCATTTAGAACTACGTTCCCCCCGCTACAAAAGGTGGTGGAAGTAGCGGGAGTAATAGTAGCATTCGGCAATGGGTTTACATTCACTGCTGTTCCTGTAGAAGCAGCGGAGCATTTATTAGAATTTGTAACTATAACGGTGTAGTTACCTGATGTTGTAGCCGTATAGCTTGCAACTGTGGCGCCGGTTATCGCCGTTCCGTTGTTGCTCCACTGGTAAGTTAACCCCGTTCCCGTGTTGGCATTCAATGCCACGCTATCTCCTGAACAGAATGTTGTAGTAGTAGCTGGAGTGATTGTGGCAGTTAGCGCTGTAGGCTGAGTAATGGTTTGAGTCGTCGTTCCCGTGCATCCATTTCCGTCTTTGACTTCGATGTTGTAGGTAGCCGCTGTTAATCCATTAAATGTATTTGAGGCTTGATAACTGGTTCCTCCATTGTCAGAATAAGTGTAACCCACCCCCGAGCCGCCTGCGGCCGTTACGGTAATAGCGCCAGTAGCCTCAGCGTTACAGCTCACATTAGTGAAAGCGGCGATACTGGCCGTTACTACCGTTGGCTGAGTGATTGATTGAGAAGATGAAGCAGCAATGCATCCATTAGCGTCTTTTACTGTAATTGTGTACGACGTTGCAGCTAATCCGCTAAATACATTTGAAGCCTGATAGCTGGTTCCCCCGTTATCGGAATAACTGTAAGAAGGCGTTCCTCCCGAAGCATTTACAGTTATTGAACCATTAGCGGCTCCATTACAGGCTACGTTAGTTGGAGTAATAGTTGTTATGGTAGGCGCCGTGTATACCGTAACCGTTGTTCCGGCAGATGTTGCGGAACAATTATTGGCATTCTTAACCATAACCGTATATGTTCCCGCTATAGTTGCCGTATAGCTTGAAGCAGTGGCGCCGGTTATAGCTGTTCCACTGTTACTCCATTGGTAGGTCAGTCCCGTTCCGGTATTGGCGTTTAATACTACATTGCCACTCGCACAGAAAGAGGCGGTAGCCCCATTGGAAATAGTAGCAGTGGGTAAAGTGTTTACGGTAACGGTTGTTCCTGTTGATGTTGTTGAACAATTATTGGCATTTTTAACAACTACTGTATATGTGGATGCTACAGTTGCTGTGTAGGTTGCCCCAGTTGCTCCACTTATGGCTGTTCCTGCATTTTCCCATTGGTAAGTCAATCCAGTTCCGGTATTAGCGCTTAACACCACATTGCCGCCCGCACAGAAAGAGGCGGTAGCTCCATTGGAAATAGTAGCAGTGGGTAAAGTGTTTACGGTAACGGTTGTTCCTATTGATGTTGCTGAACAATTATTGGTATTTTTAACTGTAACTGTATATGCTCCTGCGGCTGTTGCCGTATAACTTGCGGCAGTGGCTGTTGTTATGGCTGTTCCTGCATTTTCCCATTGGTAAGTCAATCCTGTTCCGGTATTAGCGCTTAACACTACATTACCGCCTGTACAGAATGAAGCGGTGGCCCCGTTAGAAATAGTAGCTGTCGGTAAAGCATTAACCGTAACCGTTGTTCCAGTGGAGGTTGCTGAACAGTTATTAGCATTTTTAACAACCACCGTATAAGTTCCCGCAGCAGTTGCTGTATAGCTGGCAGCAGTGGCGCCTGTAATAGCTGTTCCCCCACTTGCCCATTGATAAGTTAAGCCTGTGCCTGTATTAGCGTTCAGTACCACATTGCCGCCTGCACAAAAAGAGACTGTAGGTCCGTTGGAGATGGTGGCTGTAGGCAATGAGTTTACTGTTACTACAGTAGGGGCTGAAGTAGTACTTAGCCCCCCAGATGTTACTTTAACGGTATAAGAGGCCGAAGTTGTAGCGGTATAGCTGGCTGCAGTGGCGCCGCTAATAGCTGTGCCCCCACTGTTCCACTGGTAAGTATAGCCTGTGCCGGCGTTGGCGTTTAATACAACGCTGCCACCTGTACAAAAAGTAGTTGTTGTAGCGGCAGTTATAGTAGCCGGAGGAGCTGTGGCTGTTTGTATATCACCATACAAAATTCCCCTTCCGTTTGTACCTACGTACATTCTTCCATATTTGTATTCATCGCCGGTGCAATAATCTGCTCCGCTGTATTGGTGTTGGCTATCGTTAGTTTGGTTCCATGAAGTGGCATTATTATCAGACCGGTAAAACCCATAAGTTCCTCCTACTGTTCCTATAATAAAAACAGCCGGATGGGTTTGCCCTGTAGCCGCCATTCCAAAACCCACGGCATTGCAAGCTGTAACATTGGTAATAGCTGTAATGGTTGTACCATGATTGGTTACTTTATAAAGGGCAGAGCCGGAGGCTACCCAAAACTCTCCCTCGACTCCAAAAACAGGACGTGGCAGTGAGGTATAATTATTACCTACGCCGCTAGCAGTTTGCGTAAAGGTTTGTCCGCCGTTTGAACTGGTATATACATTACCTCCGCTTGTGGCATAAAAGTAGTTGGGATTAACCCTGTCGGCAGCCATGCGCGCTCCGCTTGGCACCCCGGTACAGGTAGTCCAAGATGAACCATTATTTGTGGTATAAGAAGCTACAGCGTTGCTAGGGGCATAAACAAATGTACCTCCGGTGGCAGATACCGCTATATCCTGACCTGTTCCATTAGGCGCGGTACAAGCCGTCCAGGTTTGTCCATTATCTGTTGAGTATGCTACAAGAGGAGTACCATTAGTTACTTTAGCTACTATAGCGCTGTCTTTCTCGGCAAAGTCCAGGCTAACTGTATTGCCAGAATAAGGAGCCCCAATTTGGGCGCCCGCCACAGTAAGGCTGGTACTTCTTGTACCTTCAATATCGCCGAGCGTACTAAAGAACGCCCCTTTAACGGAAGGGACCAAGCCAAGGCAAGCGGTTTCTTCCAATCCCTGATCTTGGAATGTCCAGGTTGTTCCTGCTCCATTTCCATTTGCGGCGGCGCTTCCTGCATTGGTACTGGCCCATATTCCAGCCCCTGTTCCGTACATTACATTGTTGGAGTTAAAAGGATTTATAGCTACTGCTTGAACCCAGTTGGTAGCCCCGGTGCCTACAAGTTCTGTTCCATTGGCATCCTGGTACTGCGCCCCATTTACATTATACGTGGAAACTCCTGTAGACCAATACGAAACAGGAGGCTGGGCCACAACGTTCCAGCTTGTTCCCCCATTGGTAGTAGCTAGTAGTCTGTCTGGAGTGTACCAATCCAAAGTAGAAATAACAACGTGCTGGGGGTTTTGTGCATCTACGCTTATTCCCCCAGCCGTGCCACCCCAATTGGTAGTAGGCGGAGTAACATTTGTCCATACTCCTGAAGCTATATTGTATTTCCATATCTGGCCCGATAAGGTAACACCTCTTACGTTATAAGGCCCGTAATCGTTAGTGTAAGTTAACCATAGGTTGCCATCGCTGCCCATTACGCCATGGCTGGGCATCATCCCGGTAGGGCCTCCTGTTACTATGTTCCAACTAGCCCCGGCATTGGTAGATACATATAAATTACTATTTGTAGAAGTTGCCGCAGCTACCCCCACAAAAATGGTGCTGGAACCTGTTCCGCTGCTACCGCTGGCTTTATCAAAAGTAACAAAGCTAAGTCCATAGCCATTATCGCCTAACACAGGGAACCCCGTTACTTGCGCCCAACTGCTGGCTGCATTGGTACTCTTATAAAGTCCATTGTTGCGAGATCCAAAATATAATATCTGGGTATTGTTAGGGTCAACGGCTAGGCGCTCTCCCATTCCTCTGCCATTTTGATTGCCCCCCATTGGTATGCCTATGGTATTTACCGTCCAGGTGGTTCCTTGGTTGGCAGAGCGTAAAATAACCCCATTGCCAGAACTTAGATACATACCAGCCGCCATATACACTACGTTTGAATCCACAGGGTCGGGGGCTATACTTTCGCCTCCTGTTAAATTATAGCTGCTTTCCGCATCGTTTAGGGGTATCCATGCCCCTGTTACCGCGCTCCAGCGGTAGAAGCCTCCAATATCTGTACGGGCATAAACAAGATTGGGGGAGACTGGGCTATATACTATCGCCGGTATAAACCCGCCGCCCAGTATAGTAACATTTTGCCAGCTGTAGGTTTGAGCGCCCGCCTTGAAAACCCAACCCGTTGTAAGGGACATAACAAGTAGCAAAACTTTAATCGACTTTGTTGTAGAAAGAAAACAGTATAAGGTTTTATTCATGTCTTTTTATGAAAGGATTATCTGAACCAATTAGTCTAGGGATATTGACTATTTTATTTATAATTATGACTATTTTATTTTAGAATACGAAATGTACTATTTTTTATTTAAATATAACTATTTTATTTTGTAAAAATAAAAGACCTGATAATAAGCCATTTAGTTAACGGCGCTTCGTGAACATAGAAACTTGAAAATCAGTCTGAAAAAGGATACTACTGATCAATTTAACCAATTAAAATACAAAAGGCGAACTCATGGATTTATTTCTAATTTTAACCAGATTCTATTGTATTTTAATAATTTTTAGAACCTTCACTTCGTTTCCAAACACTAGTTGTACAAAATATACACCATCTGAAGAAAGTTCATTTCCTACTCTAAATTCATTGTTGGTAAAATAATGGGAAGAAGAGTAGCAAGTTACTCCCTGAACATCAATAATAGAAAGCATAATCTGTTCAGCGGATGGGCTATGCACAATAATAGAGGTATAATCAGAGAACGGGTTAGGCCGCACTTCATAAGCAGTCGCACCTGGTGCTCCTGCAATCATTCCTGTAGGAATATTTATACTAACAGCAAGCGACGAGGTAGCTTTTCCATAAGGATTTGTTTGAGTTACTGATACATTTCCCCCAGCAGTCTCAAAGCTTACGGTTATACTACTACTATCAGCATTAGCAGAAGTAATAGTAGCTCCTGGCGGTAACGTCCAGTGGTAAATAGAACCGGTGCTATCTGGTATGGAGTATAAAACTCCGGTTTGGTTAGCGGTTACGCTATCCGGTCCTGTTATAGCCTGCAAAGTTGGAGTGTAGCCCACCGATACAGATAGCATTGAGGCGGCTTCGCCATAAGGATTTGTTTGCCTTACTGTTATATTTCCTCCTTTACTTCCAAAGTTGACCTTTATACTACTGCTGTCCGTATTGGCAGAGGTAATCGTTGCCCCCAGAGGCAGTGTCCAGTGGTAAATAGAACCGCTGTCATCTGGCACGGAATAAACTATTCCTGTCTCGTCTGCTATTAAAGTATCCGGACCGATAATGGTTTGAATTGTCGGGCTCGTTCCCACATTTATGGTTACTATACTGCTGCTGGCTGGGCAGGTTCCATTACTGATTGTCCATTGCAATACATTGGCTCCTGTATTTAATTCGCTTACTGAGGTAGTGGCAGAAGTTGCATTGGCAAAAGTGGCTTTCCCACTAACCACCGACCATGTTCCTGTTCCGGTAGTGGGTGTATTAGCAGAAAGATTGGCTGTTGTAGTTGTAATGTATTGATCGCTTCCTGCGGTGGAGGTAGAAGGCGGGGTAGAAATAGTAACTGAGATTGCCGCAGAAGTATTTGTACAGTTAGTATTATTGGATACTGTTAGTGTATAATTACCTGCTATAGTAGCTATATAGCTTGCGGCAGTTGCTCCGGTTATAGATGTGCCGCCCTTATTCCATTGATAAGTTAGTCCTGTTCCAGTATTGGCGGTCAATATCACGCTGTCGCCTGCACAAAAAGCAGTGGTTGTAATAGGGGTAATGGTAGCCATAGGCAAGGGGTTTACGGTAACTATTGTTTCAAGCGATGTATTAGAAAGCCCATAAGCCGTTACTATAACTGTATAAGAACCGGAAATTGTAGCCTTATAGCTTGCGGCAGTGGCTCCACTAATGGTAGTATCGCCCTTGTTCCACTGATAAGTATATCCTGCCCCGGTATTAGCATTTAATACTACGCTTCCGCCTGAGCAAAATGTGGTTGTGCTTGCAGCAGTTATGCTGGCAAGTGGAGCAACATTACCTGTTCCGGTTGCTTCCAGGCGAAGGTAATCGTACTCGATAGTGTTTCCCTCTGCAGCTTTAACTTGGTTCAAAATAATAGTATTCGCTCCTTTCTTTAAGAGATTACTATTAAAAACAATGGCAGAATCGTAAAATGCGCCATGACTAGCCAAGCGTATAACGGCATCGGAACCATTTGCCATTGCAGAGCTATATATTTGTGTTCCATTTACAGTTATATCCAAATGTGAGGTATAATTAGACGCTAAAGCCAAGTGAAATGCAGCTTTTGTACCCGCCGTTGGCGCATTGTTAAGAGTAAAGTTTATTGTCCAGGGCGAGGTAGACCAGTTGTTGTTGGCATTACAAACCTGAGCATAGTTCCAGTCTGTTGCCCAATTGCTTGTGCCTACTGTGTAATTTACCCCGTTTGGAAATTGAGTAGGATAGTTAATAAACGAAGTCGGCCACAAGGAATAAGGAGGAAGAATTCCGGCTGCAGATGAATACCCATTAAAAAATTCTTTGGAATCTCTATTAGGAATTCCTATTTCCCATACTGTAGGCCCAGTTCTGGGGGGCGTCCAGTTTATTGTACCGAGGTTAAGTGTCTGACCAGCAGCAACAATAATGTTTTTTTGCTGGAACGTACCTGGAGAACCAGGCCCAAAAGCATTCAGGTTATAGGTACCCGGTCTTACATTAGGAATTGTAAACGACCCATTAGCGCCGGTTTTTACCCAAAACTGGTATGTTTTAGCCTGATGCTGAAAATCTCCGCTATCCGGGGCGAGCCCAATCCACATTCCCGCCGACGAGGCAGCGGTATTGCCAGGATCGGTAATAGTAAACGTCCCAGACACCGTAGCTCGGGCAGATTTTTGTGGATATGCCGTATTATTAAACCAGGTATAGGGCCACGCATTTGCTTCGGCTTGCGTTTGAGCCTGGGCGTCGCTGAAAAGAGAGTTGGCAATGGTAGAAGGGGAAGCGCCCGCAGCTCCATTATAGGTGTTGCAATAAATAAAGAATGGCCCGTATATTTTTTGATAGGTTTCTCCTTCTGCAAAAGCAAACGAATCTCCCATACCATAGTGTTCGCCGTTTAGCATGTTCAAAAATACCCAGGTGATTTCCCTTTTCATAGGGCCTCCATTATAGTATTCAATGCTGGGGCAGGTCATCCACATCCCTATATTTTTACCTGTAATAGTAGCAGGGTTAGGGGCAGGGTCGTCCGTAGTTTCATTAACACTACTCCAGCCCCACACCCGCATATCTCCAAAATCGCCAGTATAACTATATTTACACAGGTATTCTCCCGTAAAATCTCCTTCAGTAACCAGTGTTACTTCCTTTGGGGCATTGGTTACAGCTACAGAGCTTGCTTGGTCGGGTAAGGTAGGCATAAAGTCGTTTCGTAAGCTATCCTGACTGAACCAATCGAAAATTCCATTATTGATTTTGCCTAGAAACCGCGTTTCACCCATTATATAAGCAGGATAATTGGCGGGTCGAGAAAATACTCCGGAGGCATAAAAGCCTTGCGAACCTTTTAACAGAGAGTAATGCATATTTACATCCCATGCCGCTAAAGCGCCCTTAGTAGTATCATAAGGACGGGACAATAGAATTTCTGCATAAGAGCCTCCATTGGTTGCAGGGTCAGCTACCAATGTGTAGGTGCAGTTGGCCGGCGTTTCTTCATAGCCGAGCGTAGTTGGCGTCCAACCCCAATAAAATGTATTGCCATTACCATCTCCTACTCCCAAAAGGTCAACGCCATTGTAGGAAAGCGCGGTAATTTGTGCGTTAGTCTTATTTACTGTCATAGAAATAATACCATTAGCCATAACGATGTTATTGCCGGTTACTTTAACTGTAACCTGGGTACTAGTATTAACTATTGCTCCGGGTACATTTTGCGATAATGAAGCCTGCGCAAGAAGGCAAAGTACAGAAATAATGACAAGATATTTTCTGATAAGAGTCTTCATATACATCAAAGAAAGAATAGGGTTAAACAGAATTTATTTCAAAAAAACGACTCACTCTAATACAAATGAAAATAAGGAAGGTAACGATTAGCTATGATTCTTTTTCTAAAAAACCTGAGTGAAAACATAAAAAAGATAGTTGCCTATTTTATTAGCAGCATTATTTTCTAAAAAAGGGTACTACTTTTTCTTGAAATATAAATATTTTATTTAGTAAAACAATACATGTTGACTTTAAACCTGTTATGGGTTGTAAAATTAATGAATTAGCTTGATGAAAATGAGGGCTATTATGGCCTTTTATTAATGTTTTGCAAAAAAGTTATTTTATCTTCACCAACTTCAGTACTTTAAGCTCAGCTCCAAAAGCCAATTGTACAAAATACACTCCATCAGCAGACAGTTCCCTACCAATAGTGAATTGCTGATTAGTGTAGTATTGAGAAGTGGAATAGCAAGTTACTCCCTGAACATCAATAATAGAAAGCGTTATCTGCTCAGTAGATGGGCTATGCACAATAATAGAGGTATAATCAGAAAATGGGTTAGGCTGTACTTCATAAGTGGCTGCAGTGGCTCCTGCAATTACTCCTGTAGCAATATTTATACTAACAGCAAGCGATGAGGTAGCTTTTCCATACGCATTGGTTTGCGCCACCGATATATTCCCTCCGCTTATCCCGAAACTAACAGTAATTTGGCTACTATCGGCATTAGCTGAAGTAATAGTAGACCCTGTTGGTAACGTCCAGTGGTAAACAGAACCAGCGCTATCTGGTATGGAATATACAACTCCGATTTGGTTAGCAGTTACGCTATCCGGTCCTGTTATAGTCTGCAAAATTGGAGGGTAGCCCACCGATACAGATAGCGTTGAGGCAGCTTCGCCATAAGGATTTGTTTGAATTACTGATATGTTTCCTCCGGCAGTTCCAAAGCTTACAGTTATACTAGTGCTGTCGGCATTAGCTGAGGTAATTACTACACCCGCAGGTACTATCCAATGGTAGGTAGAACCGGCAGTATCTGGTATGTAATAAGTAACCTGTGTTTCATTGGCAATTACATTGGTTGGGCCGCTGATTACTTTTGAAGTTGGGCTACTGCCAACACTTATGGTTACACTGCTAGCGCTGGGTGGGCAGGCGCCATTGCTGATTGTCCATTGAAAGACATTAGCCCCTGGACTTAGTCCGCTTACTGAACTAGTGGCTGAGGCTGCATTAGCGAATATTCCTGTCCCACTTAGCGTCGACCATGTTCCTATGCCTATAATAGGCGTATTAGCAGCCAGGTTAGCAGTTGTAGTAGTAATGTACTGATCGTTTCCTGCAATTGAGGCAGATGACGGAGGATCTACATTTACTGTTATGGCTGATGAGGTAATTGTACAGTTTTTGCTGTTGGTTACCGTTACCGTATAGTCGCCAACAGTAGATGCGCTATAGCTGGTATTGGTAGCCCCGCTTATTGCCGTACCCCCATTCCTCCATTGATAGGTTAACCCTGTTGCAGTATTGGCGCTCAATACCACGCTGTCGCCCATACAAAAAGTAGTAGTTGTAGCAGGGGTAATAGTAGCAGTAGGTAATGGGTTTATGGTAACTGTTGCTGCTGTTGAGGTAGCCGAACAAGTACTAGTATCAGTTACTACCACCATATAGGATCCCATCGTCATTGCTGTATAGCTTGCGGCAGTAGCGCCAGTTAGGGCAGTTCCTCCGTTATTCCATTGGTAAGTTAATCCGGTTCCGGTATTGGCATTTAATACTACGCTGCCGCCTGAACAAAAAGCAGCTTCTGCCGGCGTAATTATTGCTGTTGGCAAAGGGTTTGCAGTCACTAAAGTTGCTAATGAAGTAGCGGAAAGCCCATCAGCTGTTACGGTTACTGTATAAGAACCAGAAGATTTGGCAGTGTAGCTTGCGGCAGTGGCCCCACTAATGATAGTATCGCCTTTGTTCCACTGGTAAGTATATCCGGCGCCAGTGTTGGCATTTAATACTACGCTGCCGCCTGAACAAAAGGTAGTTGTGGTAGCTGGAGTGATAGTAGCAAGGGGAGCAATATTTCCTGTTCCAGTCGCTTCGAGGCGGAGGTAATCGTATTCAATGGTATTTCCCTCTGCGGCTTTAACCTGGTTTAGAATAATTGTATTCGCTCCTTTTTTAAGAAGATTACTATTAAAAACAATTGAAGAATCATAAAATGCGCCATGGCTGCCCAGACGTATTACCGCATCAGAACCATTGGCCATTGCATTACTGTATATTTGTGTACCATTAACCGTTATTGTTAGATGTGAAGTATAATTTGACGCTAAAGCCAGGTACAATGCCGCCTGAGTTCCTGCCGTAGGAGCATTGTTAAGGGTAAAGTTTATTGTCCATGGCGAGGTGGCCCAATTGTTGTTGGCATTACAAACCTGAGCATAGTTCCAGTCTGTTGCCCAATTGCTTGTGCCTACTGTGTAATTTACCCCGTTTGGAAACTGCGTTGGATAATTAATGAACGAAGTAGGCCACAATGAATATGGAGGAGGCGTCCCGGCACCAGATGAATAACCGTTGAAGAACTCTTTAGAGTCTCTATTGGGTATTCCTATCTCCCACACTGTAGGGCCAGTGCGTTCCGGCGTCCATTTAATAGCTCCCAAGTTCAAATTTTGTCCTGCAGTTAATGCAATGTTACTCTGTTGAAATGTACCTCTTCCACCCGTCCCAAAAGCATATAAATTATAGGCGCCAGGCCTTATATTTGGGATACTAAACGAACCATTGGCGTTAATCTTTGACCAGAATTGGTAGGTTTTTGCCTGTAGTTGAAAGTCCCCGCCATCACTAGGCGCCAAACCTATCCACATCCCGGATGGGGAAGCCGTTGTATTGCCAGGATCTGTAATACTGAATGTACCTGATACGGTAGCCCGCCCTGACTTTTGCGGATAAGCTGCATTGTTAAACCAGCTATAGGGCCAGGAGGCTTGCTCTGCCACGGCTTGGTTCTGGGCATCCTGCCACAACGTATTTGCAATTTCGCTGGCAGAAGTACTAGAACCGGTATACTTATTACAATACACAAAAAATGGCCCATATACTTTCTGGAATGCCTCGCCTGCGGCAAAAGTGAAATTACCGCCCATACCATAGTGTGTTCCATTGAGCATGTTAAGCAATAACAAATCGCCAGTACCTGCATTAACAAGGTCCAAATGTCCGGTAAGCTCTCGTTTCATTGGCCCACCATTGTAATACTCCAGGCTGGGTAATGTCATCCATATCCCAACATTTTTACCAGTAGGGTCCCCAGTGCCGCTTGCAGGGTAGGGCACACTGCTCCATCCATAAACATTAAGGTTCCCAAGGTCTGCGCTATAGCCGTATTTACATTCATATTGACCTGAATAAATACCAGTGTTAAGTAAGCGCACTTCCATAGGCGCATTAGTAGGTTGGGTTCCATTTTCCCAATCGGTTTCGGTGGCCATCATCTTATTGCGTGTAGAATCTACGCTTAACCAGTCAAATACGGCGGTATTTAGTTTTATGGCCCCACGCCATTCGCCCATTGTATAGGCAGGGTATGTAGTAGGACGGCTAAGTATAGCCGCAGCATAAAAACCCGGAGATCCTTGCAGTAAAGAGTAATGGATTTCAACATCCCAGGCGGCGGAGTCGGGGCCTGTAGGAGTATAAGGGGCTATAAATTTTACCTCCGCATAAGTCCCTCCATTTGTAGCGGGATCAACAACAAGAGTATATTCGCAGTTGGCAGGATAATATTCAATATTTGGAGTCCAACTCCAATAAAAACCGCTTGCAAACATAGACATGCCGCTATAAGTAAGCGAACTGACAGTAGCGCTTGTCTTATTTATCGTCATGTCCACAATGCCGTTGTTTAATATAATATTGTTTCCACTGGTGGTGAGCGTAATCGGAGTATTGCTTCCTGTTATTCCCCCGGCTACATTCTGCGACAATCCTTTTCCAGAAAAAAAGGAGAGTAAGGATAACAGTATTATAAAGTATTTCTTGGTAAACGTCTTCATACATTAACTGTTTAAGGTTAATTATTAAAAAATAGGTTTAAATAAAATGCAATTCCCTCTAATACAAATCAAAATAAATTAGGTAACGAAAAGTCTTTATTTTTTTCTATTGAGACCCCTGCTTTAAAAAGAGTGTTATTTAACCTTCTGAATTACAAATAAAATTGGAGATAAACTTTAGAAGTAGCGATTAATTTCTTATTTCTATGAATAGATAATATTGTAGTTTTACTTCCATTGGTTTATTTTAATGCATCTTCACCAGCTTTAACACTTTAATTTTATTGCTATAAGCAAGTTGTACAAAATACACCCCATCGCTAGTCAATTCTCTACCTACCGTGAATTCCTGGTTAGTATAGTATTGGGAAGATGAATAGCAAGTTACCCCTTGAACATCAATAATAGAAAGCGTTATCTGTTCAGTGGATGGGCTATACACAATAACAGAGGTATAATCAGAAAATGGGTTGGGCTGTACTTCATAAGTGGCTGCAGTGGCTCCTGCAATTACTCCTGTAGCAATATTTATACTAACAGCAAGCGATGAGGTAGCTTTTCCATACGCATTGGTTTGCGCCACCGATATATTCCCTCCGCTTATTCCGAAACTAACAGTAATTTGGCTACTATCGGCATTAGCTGAAGTAATAGTAGCTCCTGTTGGTAACGTCCAGTGGTAAACAGCACCAGCGCTATCTGGTATGGAGTATACAACTCCGGTTTGGTTAGCAGTTACGCTATCTTGTCCTACAATGGTCTGCGCTATTGGGGCATAACCCACATTAATTGTTACTGTGTCACTGCTAGCAGGACAGGTTCCATTAGAAATAGTCCATTGAAAGACATTAGCGCCTGCGCTTAATCCGCTTACTGAACTGGTAGCTGAGGCTGCGTTAGCGAATGTCCCTGTTCCACTTAGTACCGACCATGCTCCTATACCGGTAGTTGGGGTATTAGCTGACAGGTTAGCCGCTGTAGTAGTAATGTACTGAGTATTCCCTGCTATGGAAGCTGAGGGCGGTATATCAACGGTAACTATCGTAGCTATAGAAGTAGTATTAAGCGCTCCGGCTGTTACAGTTACTGTATATGATCCCGATGTTGAAGCCGTATAACTTGCCCCTGTGGCCCCACTAATTGTTTTGCCATTAACGCTCCACTGATAGGTAAACCCAGTGCCAGTATTAGCGTTCAACGCTACGCTACCACCTGCACAGAAGTCCGTTGATATTGTGGCAGCAATGGTTGCAGGAGGAGGCCCCTGTTGATAAACTCTTACATAATCTACAAACATAGTGTCTGGGAATATGATAGAAGTATTTGGATTTCCTGGCCAGTTGCCACCTATGGCAAGGTTTAGAAGGATAAAAAAGGGTGAATGAAACGCCCCCGTATTGTTAATGTTATTGGCAATATTAGCCTGGGCATATTGTGTTCCGTCCAACGTCCAGCTAATGGAACTTGAATCCCATATTATTCCAAAAGTATGAAATATCGAAGTATTAAATTTTGTATTTCCTCCATATTGAACTGCGCCGCCATTGTTCCAATGTATAGTGCCATAAAGCGTATCGTTAGAATTGATATGCTCCATAATGTCAATTTCCCCGCAACTTGGCCAATTTACCTGTGAAATATCTTCGCCTAGCATCCAAAACGCCGGCCATGTACCCTGTCCTGTCGGAATTTTAATGCTCGCCTCAATTTTACCATAGGTAAAATACTGCAATCCTTCGGATTTCATCCGGGCAGAGGTATAATTACTTCCATCATAAGATTCCTTTCTCCCAATAATTAACAGCGTATCATTTTGAATGACAGCATTCTGTGGCCGATTGGTATAATATTCCAATTCGCTGTTTCCCCAGCCTCCGGCGCCAGTTTCAAAACTCCAGTTATTTGTATTGATGGTTGTCCCCGAAAACTCGTCAGACCAGACAAGATTCCATGTTTGGGCCTCATTTTTATAAAAGGAAAAAAGGAATATTAACAGAATGGTAAGTTTTCTCATAATTTTTGCAATTAAGAACTTAATATACCTTTAATTTTGCATTATTTTATATAGAAATATAACTATTTTGTCCTTTATAAGCAGCTTAACGATTTGTATTGACTTATTATAAACAAAAAAAGCGGCTAATTATGCCGCTTTCTATTTAACAATACTAATAATTGTTATTTTATCTTTACCAGTTTTATCACCTTTGTTTCGTTGCCAAAAGCAAGCTGTACAAAATATACCCCATCTGTACTCAATTCATTACCCAGGGTAAATTCCTGATTGGTATAGTATTGGGAAGATGAATAACAAGTTATTCCCTGAACGTTAATTACCGTAAGCGTTACCTGTTCGGTAGCTTGGCAGTGTACAATAATAGTGGTATAATCAGAGAAGGGATTAGGTCGTACTTCATAAAAACTTGCGCTAGTTCCAGAAATTACTGCTGTTGTAGATGTATTAGAATTAACACTCAAAGTTAAATATGAAATGGCCGTTCCATAAGGATTGGTCTCCGTGACAGAAACTGTTCCTACCGTCGCTCCAAAACTTACAGTAATTTGGCTACTGTCAGCGCTGGCTGATGTAATTGTCGCCCCTGGAGGTAAAGACCAATGGTAGGTAGATCCATTATTATCATGCACAGAGTATACGACTCCTGTTTGATCTACGGCTATGCTGTCAAGTCCAACAATGGTTTGTATAACAGGCGCATTCCCTACTGATACAGACAATATAGAAGTTGCCGACCCAAAAGAATTGGTTTGCGTTACTCCTACAGTACCTCCTGTAGCCCCAAAGCTTACAGTAACACTACTGCTATCAGAATTGGCTGAAGTAATTATAGCTCCCCCTGGCAATGTCCAGTGGTAGTTATAACTGCTATCCGGTATGGAATATGTTACCCCTGTCTCGCCAGTTGGGACGTAAATAGGGCCTGAGATGGTTTGAGGAACTGGGCCATTGCCCACCGACACGGGTAGAGATGAGGTAGCTGAACCATAAGCATTAGTTTGTGTTACTGCTACGTTGCCGCCGGTAATTCCAAAGCTCGCAGTAATACTGCTACTGTCGGCATTGGCTGCAGTTATTGTTGCTCCCGGAGGTAATGTCCAATGGTAAGTAGAACCCCCGCTGTCCGGCACGGAATAGGTAACGCCTGTCTCATTCTCAGTTACATTGGTTTTCCCGCTGATGGTTTGTGCTACTGGGCTAAGGCCTACATTTATGATTACAGTACTACTACTGGCAGGGCATATTCCGCTACTGATAGTCCATTGCAACACATTGGTCCCAGTACTTAATCCGCTTACTGTAGTGGTAGCTGAAGCCGAATTTCCAAATGTTCCTGTTCCGCTAATTACCGACCAGGCTCCTGTACCTATGGTTGGCACATTAGCCGCAAGGCTGGCTGTTGTTGTAGTAATGTACTGAACGCTTCCTGCATTAGAAACAGAAGGCATAGTATCAACATTTATAATCGTTGTGGCTGAAGTAACTGTACAATTGTATGCATTAGTTACAGTTAAGGTATAACTTCCAGTAGTAGTAGCCGTATAACTTGCCTCAGTAGCTCCGTTGATAATTGTACCGTCATTGTTCCACTGGTAGGTTAATCCTGTTCCAGCATTCGCATTCAATATTACATTGTCGCCGGAGCAGAATGTAGTTGAGGAAGTTGATGTTATAGTTGCCGTAGGCAGCGAGTTAATAGCAACCACAATTGAGGCCTGTGGACTTTCGCAGTTATTGACGGTTTGGGAAACATAATAATTAACAGCGCCTATGGCGCTTGTTGACGGGATTGGAGCTTGTGTATTTCCTATTCCGCCGCCTAACGCAGTATACCATAATAAAGAACTTCCTGTGGCTGCTAAAGCAGTTGCAACTGCTCCCTGGCAATAATTAATTGGCGTTGTTACTATTGGGGCGGCAGGCGTTGCGTTTACATTAATTGTTATTGCCGCCCTTGGACTTTCGCAGCCATTAATGGTCTGAGACACATAATAGCCGCTGGCCCCTGCGGTAGTTGTGCTTGGCGTCGGGGCTGTAGCGCTGCCTGATCCGGTAGCGCCTGGCAACGTATACCAAAGTAAAGAGGTTCCTGTCGCCGTTAAGGCGGTAGCTGTGGTATTCTGACAGAAATTAACCGGCGTTGTTACCGTTGGAGCGGCAGGGATTGAATTTACTGTCACTGTCGTTCCTGTGGAAGCGGCAGAGCATTTACCAGAGTTTGTTACTGCCACTGTATATGTTCCTGCAGTAGTAGCGGTATAGCTTGCAGCAGTCGCTCCGGTTATTGCTGTTCCTCCAGCGCTCCACTGGTAGGTTAGTCCTGTGCCTGTATTGGCGTTCAATACTACGCTGCCTCCGGTACAAAATGTGGTAGTGGTTGCAGGAGTGATAGTTGCCGTTGGCAATGGATTCACAGTTACCGTTGTTCCTGTAGAAGCGGCGGAGCAAGTATTGGTATTTGTTACTGTTACCGTATACGAGCCTGCCGTAGTAGCGGTATAGCTTGCAGCAGTCGCTCCGGTTATTGCTGTTCCTCCAGCGCTCCACTGGTAGGTTAGTCCTGTGCCTGTAGTTGCGTTCAACACTACGCTGCCTCCGGTACAAAATGTTGTAGTGGTTGCAGGAGTGATAGTTGCCGTTGGCAATGGGTTCACCGTTACCGTTGTCCCGGTAGAAGTGGCGGAACAATTATTGGTATTTTTAACAGTAACCGTATAGCTTCCTGCCGTTGTAGCGGTGTAGCTTGCAGCAGTCGCTCCGGTTATAGCTGTCCCTCCGTCGCTCCATTGATAGGTTAATCCTGTTCCGGTAGTGGCATTCAATACTACGCTGCCGCCGGTACAAAATGTTGTAGTGGTTGCAGGTGTAATGGTTGCTGTTGGTAAAGCATTTACTGTAACTATTGTTCCTGTGGAAGCGGCTGAACATTTACCAGAGTTTGTTACTGCCACTGTATATGTTCCTGCAGCAGTTGCGGTGTAGCTTGCAGCAGTCGCTCCGGTTATCGCCGTTCCTCCATCACTCCACTGGTAGGTTAGTCCTGTGCCTGTATTGGCGTTCAACACTACGCTGCCGCCTGTACAGAATGACGCCGTACCCGATGGGGTAATATTTGCTGATGGAGGAGTGCATGGGCTGCCTTCCATAATTACAGTGCCAAAATCTGCCGGGTCGTCATAATCGTTGTCCGTGGTCATGTTCCATGCTATTTTAGCATTCCTTGTGCCGGTGTCGTCATCGTTCACCGCCACGTCAAAGCCTTCCAGGCTTCCAATAGCAGGGGCGGCTGTTACGCCCAGTGTAGTCCAGGGTATGGAAATTTCCATAGTATACCCTATAGCTGCACAGTTAGTAGTGCAGCCTGCTGTTATACCCTGGCTGGTTTGGCCCAGTTTAACTCCTGTTATAGCGTTGTTCTGTAGCTCGCGAACCGTTGCATCATTCCATCTGAATACATATCTAAATTGGTTTGTTCCATAAGTGGTAGTTTTTGTATTACCCATGTCTATATATATTTCTATTCCATCATCGTCGTATATAGTGGCTACCGGCTGGTTAGTATTTACCAACACGTCGTCCTTAACTACTACTAGTACATATAAGTTATTAGCGTCCCAGGTAGCTTCCCAATCAGCCGAAAGGTAAGTAGAGCTGCTTACCGTACCCTGAACAACATTATTAAGGGTAGGGGCTGGGTAATTACTCCATAAAGCATCCACCACTCCGTCAATAGTCGGGGCGGTAGTAGTAGAGTAAATTGGTTGTATTACAGTTACGTCAATTGCGGTAGAGGTATTAGTTTGCGCTGCGCTATTGGTAGCCACAGCTGTCAGGCTGTAAGTTCCAGCCGCAGGAGCATTCCATGTTATGGTATAGGGGCTGCTGGTGGCTGTGCCTATAAGCATTGTGCCTTGATAAAATTGTACTTCTGTTATAGTACCGGTAGTAGTGGTGGCTGTAGCTGTAAGTGTAATATTGCCCCCTGCTGGTTCATCGGCATTGTTAGTCGGGCTTGTTAACGTTACAGTAATAGGAGAAGGAGCAGTAGTTGCGCCATTGGATATGCATACATTTTGCTGGTTAGGTATAACATCAAACATAATGTAGGCTATGCCGCCCATGGTGGTGTCTTTAAAAGATGAAGACTTATTATTTATATAAACTTTTGGGGTTTTCCATCCTGTAGGCAAAACTCTCGCAACTGTAATCGGCGTATTATACATAGAGGTATCAAGCCCCGTAGTTGTTACTGTTATTTGCAGTGAGTCAGTGGTGATTGTTTTTTCAGCTATTGACGCTGCGTTTCTTTCTTTTATGTATCTAACTACTGTTCCAAACGGAGCAATCCAGAAATACTGGATATTACTATTCATATAAACTAAGTGGCCTTGTATTTGCGCAGACTGGGTAGGTGAGTAACCGTTATCGCTGTCAATAGCATGTGTTAAAAACACACACCAGCCCCCTGAAGACTGAGCAGCCTGCACCCTGGCGTTAAAATCTGCTGTAACCTGCACCGGACCCTGGGTGCCGGTAATGATAGAGCCAATATCATAAAAGTCATTAGGGGTAGGATTTTCTACCTGGTTATTACAGGTTCTGCCTGCTATATAATATTTTTGAATGGTTGGCAAATCGCCTTCCACGCAATTGGGATAGGCGACTGTAACGCATTTTTTATTGGGGATTTCAGCAATAATATCAGCCTGCGATTGCCCCAATTCTGTATTCTGACTTGCCACTGACACGGTAGTCAATGTAGGGTGAGTCATAGTGTGGCTTGCTACTTCGTGCCCATTGGCAGAAGCGGCTATAAGTCCGGGCCAGTTAGGACTCCAGGTAATTACCGTAAATAAAGTGGTTTTATAATTGTACTTATCAAACATAGGTACAACCGTGATCAATTGATGGGCACAGTCGTCATCCATGGTATAACTTACGGCAGCTGTCTTAAACTGAGACCAGGTGCCGACTTTCCAATTTGCGGCTATCTGTGCATTAGTTTTACTAAACAGCCCTATAACCAGCGAAAGAATTATAAAGGTATATTTCATTGTGTGTTATTTTTAAGTAGTCATGCAAGTAACAACAAAAAGACACAAAGGAATTGTACTATTTTTTATAAAAAATACACTATTTTTTGTTGATTTTTTATGAAAAAAATTTTTCCTTTACATAAAGGTAAAATGAGTTTACAAAAGAAGGAGAGGGTTTGCAAAAGGGTAAAAAAACACTACAAAAAGCGTAAATCTACTTTTTGATACACTATAAATTGTTGATTTATAATAATTTTACTTTGTAACTTTATTTTTTTTGCGGAAATCGTTAGGGGAGCATTCTTCGCTACTTTTAAACACCCTGTTAAAATGAGTAGGGTTGGCATATCCGGTCTTAAGGGCTATTTCCGAAACCTGTAAATCGCTTTCTAATAAAAGTCTTTTTGCCTCGGATATTCTTAGCTTATTTAAGAATTGTTTAAAGTTAAGATCTGTTTTCTTTTTTATAGTTGCTGAAATTTTCCTTTCATGAACTCCCGTAACGTTTTGAACATCTATAATGGTAAGTTCCGGCCTAAAGTAATTGGAGGTAATGAAATCGAAAATAATGTCCTCTTCGCTTTTAACCTCGTTAACTGTTTCTAACTTTTTATATTGAAAGGTAATCTCTTTTTTAGATTTTCTTTTCTTTCTTTCTACTAGTAACCACCAAACGCCAAAATATAGAAAAAGAAATCCCCCCGAATAAATATAAAATGGAAACATGTCTTTGTAGAAGCTCAATTCTTCAATATCAACTTCATCCGTATCGCCTGCTTTTAAGTTAGTGCAATTAGCAATACTTATAGCTACTACCTTTGATAAATCGGGCTTCCCTAAATCATGTTCTGTTAAGTTATTAGCGGCGTACCACCAATTGGGCACTTCATAACTCTTTAAAGGAATATTAATTTCCTTCCATTTTTCACTAACAAGCGCCATATATTGTAGGCGCAAATACGAGTTAAAATCTTCAGGCTTATTAAAATCTACCGTTTTATTATGGCTAGGGATGAAACAATGGATGGCTATAGGTAGGCGTGTTCCTGCGGTTGCTTTTATTTTTATTTTCAGGTGGTCATATCCTCTTAAATCCCAAAAAGACTTATTGCGCATATAAAAAGTAAGGCCAGCAAATGGGAAAGGGATTTTATTGCCTAACGTATACCGGAACCTTATCTGAGGAACAGTATCCAAAAGCATAGCCCAGGAATTACCATTAGAAACTTCGTCCCCGAAAGGAGTTAAATAAAGAGCAGAACTCTCGGCAGCAGTTTTAGTAATGGATATTGGCTTTTTATAAAGAATTAAAGTGAGAACAGCAACGAGGAAGAACGGCAGAATTTTTAAAAGTAACCTATAGTTTTTTAAAACATCCATTTCGGGTTTTCATTTTCTCAAATATAAGCGGTTCGGTCGATTAAAAAAATATAAGTACTTTATTGTATAAAACAGCTAATTATGAAAATTATTAAAATAAAGGCAAAGCATTTGCTTTTGTTAAAAGCCTGGTTTTAAATAATCTGTTATACTATTAGAAATATTCAGTCGAGAAATAAAACTGAAAATACCCCTAAACAAAAAGCAACGATCCTACCTTATAGTAGAATCATTGCTTACGTTTTATTTTGAATCTCTTTATTTAAAACTTACCAGTTCTATTTCAAATTTCAAAGGCGAGTTTGGCGGAATAAGGTATTTATTATTTCCATCTTTTGCCCCTTTGGTTCCGTAACCTAACTTGGCGGGTATAAAAAGAATACCTCGTTCGCCTTTGCTCATTAGTTGCAAGCCTTCTTCCCAGCCTGGTATAACCTCCCGCTTTCCTATAGTAAACTTAAAAACTTCATTGGTTTCATCGCGATTGGTATCAAATACTGTTCCGTCAGGAAGTGTGCCTGTGTAATACACGCTTACTTTATCTCCCGGCTCAGGATGTTTTCCATTGCCTGGTTTTATCCTCACGTATTTAATTCCGCTTTTAGTTACAAGAGTATCTTGTGCAAAGGCAGCATTAGTAGCAAATAGTATTGCTAACAAAAAAATTATCCTTTTCATAAAGTTTATTTTGTTCCTACTAACTCTACATCAAAAATAAGTACGGAATTAGGAGGTATAGAAGCGCCTGCGCCCCTTACTCCGTAGCCTAAAGCAGAAGGGATTAGCAATGTGCCTTTTTCTCCTACTTTCATCAGGGCTATGCCTTCGTCCCAGCCATGTATAACCATACCGCGACCTAGCGTAAATTCAAATGGAACGCCGCGTTGTACAGAACTATCAAACACTTTACCATTTACCAGTTTGCCGGTATAATGCACCTGAACGGTATCGCCAGGCATGGCCTGTTTGCCTGTTCCCGGGTCTTTTACAACATAGTATAAACCTGACGCTGTTTTTTGCGCTTGTAATTTATTATCTGCGATGTATTGCTCTATTTGTTTTTGCTCTGCCATTTCCTGTTCTTTTTTCAGTTCGTCGGGTGTAGTTATTTTCTTAGCTTTTACTATAAATTTTAAATTGCTGCCTTTCTCTATAAAGGGAGGTAAGGGTTGCTTTATGGACTTTGCAAACAAAGAGTCTGCATTTATAAGAAACAGCGCGCTATCGCCCACGGAAAGCATTAAAAACGCTTCTTCCAGCGAACCTTTAAAGGTAGAGGCCTGTACCAATGCCTGCACCGGAGATCCTTCTTTAAATGTATTTCTCAGAATAGAGTCTTTATTGGTTTCCAGCAGCATATCAAAAACCAATATTTCGCCAACTTTGGCGGTGTTGCCGGGCTTATCTACATAATATTTGTATTTAAGGCCGGTTGGCGTTGTTTTTATGCCTTTCTCTTCAGCGGCATGTTTTGTTTTTGTCGCCCCCGGCTTTACTGCTTTTTTGTCTTTAGCAGCCGGGCTTGTTTGTGCAAAAGCTCCTGTGGCGATAGCCACAAGAGCGCATATAATAAATCCTTTCATTATTTTTTTACATCCACTACCTGAATATTAAAAAGAAGCGGCGCATCCGGAGGAATCACATAGCTGTTAGTAGCTGGGTTTTTAATACCTTCTTTTCTGTATGCTAGTGACGATGGTATAATAATTGTCGCTTTATCTCCCTTACCTAATTTTGTAAGCGCATCTTCCCAGCCTGGTATTACCCTGCCTGTACCCAAAATAAAATGAAGAGGTTTTTCAACGGTGGATGAATCGAAGCCTGTGCCATCCAGCAGCTTGCCTACATAATGCACTGCAACTGTATCGCCAGGCGCTGCAGGAGCGGCGGACCCTTTCTCTGTAATGGCATAATATACTCCATTCTCTGTTCTTTCGGCAGTAAGATTATGTTGTTTTACATACTCTTTTATCTGGCCTTCGTCAATCTTCATTTGAGGCCCGGAAGTATCAACAAGGTCTTTTATATATTTTTGCATCATCTCTATCTGCTGTCTCACCATCATTCTTTGCTGCTCTACGTATTTATCCTGTTCTTTCTTCACCTCTTCTTTAGAATATACTTTTATCACTTTCACATAAAAATCAGTAAAAGTGCCGGGTTTTATTTCTTTAGGAAGAGAATCGGAAAACATTTTAGTATAAAGCGAGTCGTTGCTTATTCTGAATACAGCGCTATCGCCGGCAGATAATAATTGTAACCCATCCTCCAGGCTTCCTTTAAATGTTTTATGAGCCATTATGCTTATAGGGGCCCCTTTTTTAAAGGTATTTAACGAATCCTTTTCGTTTTTGAAACTCAGGTTTAAGACTGCGACGCCTCCTTCTTCTACAGTTTTGCCTGCGGAGTCTATTACAATTTTATATTCCAACCCATCCGGGGATTTTTTAAAACTATCCTTATTTTCACAAGAAGTCAGGGAAACTGCGGCATACAGTGGTAATGCGGCGTATAAAAAGTTTTTTAGCATTTTTGTTTTTCTGTTTTATATTCTTTTAGTAATTCTTCTTTGTATTCGGGCAGGCATTCCACAAATTTCTTTATTGTATCCTCCAGATTTCTGTCGGATTTACCACCCGATGCATTTAAATGCCCCCCTCCGGCAAAATGTTTTCTGGCAAACTCGCTTACAGAAAACTCTCCTTTGGAACGGAACGATAATTTTACGGCATCATCCCGTTCAATAATAAGAGCGGCAAAAACAACCCCTTCCACAGAAAGCGCAAAATTTACAAAGCCTTCCGTATCTCCGGTTTTTGAACCAAACCTTTTCAGCTCTTCTGCATTTACAGAAATATACGCCGTGTTATAACCGGCAAGCACATGCAATTCGTTTAGCAAAACGTATCCTAAAAACCTCAGCTTACTCTCGGCATTATTGTCGTAAATAAGCCGGTGAATTTTGGTAATATCTACCGCCAACCCCAATAGCTCGGCAATTATAAGATGCACCTCCCTGTTTGTATTGGCATGCCTGAAAGACCCTGTATCTGTCATTATTCCTGCATATAAACATTCGCCAATGCAAGTATCCAGGTATTCTTTATCCCCCATTCCCACAATAATCTTGTAAACCAATACCGCTGTTGCGGCAGCATTAGTATCCGAGAATTCAAAGACCGCAAAATGCTCTGGTTCCAGGTGATGGTCTATTAGCACTTTTATTGCCTCAGATTGCCTCACTAGTTCGCCAAATTCATTAATTCGGTTTAATGCTGAAAAATCAAGGCAAAAAATAACATCCGCTTCCTTTGTCAGTTTGGCGGATAATTCTTCATGCTCTTTATCCTTATTAAAGATAATTACCTCATCCTGGCCATGCATCCAGTTTAGGAAGCTTGGATAGTCTGTTGGGGTAACTACTTTTACCTGGTGTCCCTTCTTTCTAAGGTATCCCCACAATGCCAAGGAAGAGCCTAACGCATCTGCATCAGGTTTATGATGCGTAGTTATCACAATTTTTTTTGGAGAACTAAGCAACTCTTTTAACTCCGATAAATTCCGCATTAAGGCGCTCTGAAAGTTTTTTAACGTCAAATGTGGAAAGATTTTAACTAAAAAAAAATACTTAATGAATTAAAAATACTATTCTTTATTAAAACCACTTGTTTTTGTATGTTTTGATAAATTTCTCTCTATTTTTGCCCACAAAAAACACACTCAACAATGGCTGGAAACAGAACTTTTACAATGATTAAACCTGATGCAGTGGCAGATAACCATATCGGGGCAATAACAAAATTGATTGAAGAGGCCGGATTTAGGATAGTGGCTATGAAGCTGACTAACCTTTCTGAACACAGAGCCGGACAATTTTATGAAGTACATAAAGAGCGCCCTTTTTACGGCGACCTAAAATCTTATATGTCCTCTGGGCACATAGTGGCTATGATTCTTGAAAAAGGCAATGCAGTGGCTGATTTTAGAAAACTTATCGGCGCTACAAACCCTGCCAATGCAGAACCCGGAACAATAAGAAAATTATTTGCTAAATCATTGGAAGCAAATGCCGTTCATGGCTCTGATTCTGACGAAAATGCCGAACTTGAGGCCAGTTTCTTCTTTTCTAAACTGGAGCAGTTTTAAAAATCAATCTTTAAAAATAAAAAGCCTGAAGAATATTCAGGCTTTTTTTATGTGGCTCCTATTCCATTCTTTCGCTCACCATTTCCCCCTCGCCTGCATACGCTTCAATCCAAAAGTTATTGAACCCTAAGCCTATGTGTATGGAAATAAGTTGTAATTGCAGCAGTTCCAGTATGGCCAGGAAGTTATATACAATGGCTATTTTTGTGGGGTAATCCAGAATAATATCTTCAAAAGAGACCTTAGAAACTGCCTTCACCCGGTCCAGTATATAATCCTTTTGAATAGCAATGGTATAAGGATACTGCTGTACAGTATGTATAGGTTTTTTCTTTTCTTCTTCAAACCTCAATATTACTTTTTCAAATACTTTTAGCAGTTTATATAGGTCAATGTCCTGAAGTTCTGATTCTACGTCGGTTATTTCAGAAATTAGTTTTAACTCTTTAATAATATTGCCCCTTTTCTCCTGCTGCATACGGCCCTCTTCCATAGCCGCCAGCTCGTCAATAATTGACTTGTATTTTTTATACTCTAACAGGTGGGCTACCAGCTCGTCGCGGGGGTCTACCTCATTGCCAAGTTCGTCCAGCACAGGGCGCGGAAGCAGCATTTTGGCTTTTATACGCATTAGGGTTGCTGCCACTAATATAAACTCGCTGGCAACCTCAATATTCAATTTCTCCAGGTGATGAAGGTAGTTTAGGAAGTCGTTGGTAATGTCGGAAATAGGAATATCGTATATATCCAGTTCATCTCGTTCGATGAAGAACAGAAGAAGGTCGAACGGCCCTTTAAAAAGGGGTAATTTGATCTCAAAACTCATAAGTAAATTTATGGACTAATAATCAAAAGCACAACTGGATAAATTAAAGAAACGTATAAATCTCAACAATAAATATTCCCGTAAAAACGATTATTATTTTATATTTGTTACCTACAAAATAGTTATAACCAAAAGAATTGATTACACCGGGTAAGCTTCTTTCTAAGATTAACTCTCCCCAGGACTTAAAAAAACTGGATCAGCAGCAACTGATGCGGTTAAGCGCCGAACTTCGTCAATTCATCATTGACAATGTTTCTGTGCATGGCGGTCATTTTGCCGCAAGCCTTGGGGTAGTAGAGCTTACTGTGGCCCTCCACTATGTGTTCAATACTCCCAACGACGCTTTGGTTTGGGACGTTGGCCACCAGGCTTACGGGCATAAGATATTAACGGGAAGAAGAGATGTTTTTCATACCAACAGGCTTTATGAAGGAATATCCGGTTTTCCCAAGAGGGACGAAAGCATATACGACGCTTTTGGAGTAGGCCACTCTTCAACCTCTATTTCTGCCGCCCTGGGCATGGCGGTAGCCTCTCAGCTTAAAGGAGAATACGACCGCCAGCATATAGCGGTTATTGGGGACGGCGCCCTTACCGCCGGGATGGCATTTGAGGCTATGAACCATGCCGGAGTGTCCAATACCAATCTGCTTATAGTGCTTAACGACAACTGCATGTCCATAGACCCAAATGTGGGCGCGCTAAAAGAATATTTAACAGACATTACTACTTCCAAAGCATACAATAAACTTAGGGACGATATTTGGAAGATGTTGGGCAAAATGAAGAATGCTCAGGCAGTTGCCTCTAAGTTAGAATCGGCTTTTAAAGCATCTGTGCTTAAACACAGCAATCTTTTTGAGTCCTTAAAACTGCGTTACTTCGGGCCGGTTGACGGACACGACCTTAACCACCTGGTAAGCGTTTTAAAAGACCTTAAAAATATCCCAGGCCCAAAACTATTACATATCTTAACCACTAAAGGAAAAGGATATCCTTTAGCGGAACAAGATCAGACCTTGTGGCACTCCCCAGGCAAGTTTGATAAGCTTACCGGAAAAATACAAAAGAAAATATACGCCACTCCGCAGCCCCCCAAATACCAGGATGTATTTGGAAATACCCTTGTTGAACTGGCGGAAAAAAATGATAAAATAGTAGGTATTACCCCCGCCATGCCTTCCGGCTCTTCACTTAATATAATGATGGAGAAAATGCCCGACCGCGCTTTTGATGTGGGCATTGCCGAGCAACATGCCGTTACCTTTGCAGCCGGACTTGCCGCCCAGGGGCTTGTTCCATTTTGCAATATCTACTCCTCGTTTATGCAGCGGTCTTACGACCAGGCCATTCATGACGTGTGTATACAAAAGCTTCATGTAGTGTTTTGCCTGGACAGGGCTGGGCTGGCTGGTGCAGACGGCGCTACCCACCACGGCGCTTACGACCTGGCCTTTATGCGCTGCATCCCTAACGTGGTAGTTTCTGCGCCTATGGACGAACAGGAACTGCGCAACCTGATGTACACGGCCCAATTACCAGAAAATAATTTCCCATTCTCCATCCGCTACCCGCGGGGACAAGGAGTATTGCCAGACTGGAAAACGCCTTTTGAAAAAATTGAAATCGGGAAGGGAAGAATAGTAAAAGAGGGAGAAGACGTGGCCATATTAACCATAGGGCACATTGGAAACCTGGCGGTGGACGCTTGCAGCTACCTGACTACCGAAGAGATTTTCCCGGCGCACTACGACATGCGTTTTGCAAAACCTTTAGATGAAGAACTATTGCACGAGGTGTTTGGTAAATTTAAGAAAATAATAACCGTAGAAGACGGCTGCCTGATGGGCGGCTTCGGAAGCGCTGTGCTGGAGTTTATGGCCGACCATAATTATACCGCTAAAGTAGTACGGCTGGGAATACCGGATAAATTTATAGAACACGGCGAGCAGGCGCAGCTTTACAAAGAGTGTGGTTACGACGCAGAAGCAATAGCGGAGGCAGTGCGCTCTTTAATGGACGTTTCCATCAACCACAATTATTCTCATGAATAGCTTGCTAAGTTACAGGGACGAGGGGAATGGAACGCCTCTTGTGCTTGTACACGGCTTTTGCGAAAGCAAAGAAGTATGGAAAGATTTCTCCGCTATCCTTTCCTCTAAGTTCCGCGTCATTACCCCTGACCTGCCCGGCTTCGGAGAAAGTAAATTGGAAGACCCCAACACTTCCATGGACTACTACGCCGATAAGTTGCACGCTTTATTAAATCACCTCAACATTCATAAATGCATACTAGTAGGACATTCCCTGGGAGGATATATTGGCTTGGCTTTTGCAGAAAAATACGAACATCGGCTTTGGGGCCTGGGCCTGTTCCACTCCACCGCTTTTGAAGACACGCAGGAGAAAAAGGATAACAGGGACAGGACTATAAAATTTGTTGAGAAGCACGGAGTAGAAGCTTTTGCCTCTACTGCCGTAACTCCTTTATTTTATCCCCCAAAAAGAGAGGAGCTAAAGAAAGAGATTGAACTGATGATACGCATTGCGGCAGGCTCATCCAAAGAAGGGGTTATTGCCGCTGCCCAGGCTATGCGCGACCGCAAAGACCGCACGAATGTGCTAAAAAAAATAAAATGCCCCGTACTAGTTGTAGTAGGCAAAGAAGACCAGGCCGTCACCCTGGAAAAAAGCCTACAGCAATGCTGCCTGCCCCACCACAGCGTGGTACACTTTTTGGCAGACGCGGCTCACATGGGCATGTTCGAACGCAAAAAAGATACGCTGAAGATAGTAGAAGGCTTTGGGGAGTTGGTGGAGAGGGGGTAAGGGGAACTTTTATTTACTAGCAGGACACCAACAAATGAAACCATTTTAATAGTAAATATGAATAAATTTCTATTTTATTTTGCTGTGACCGGATGGATATTAGGGCTACTAGTTCATTTACTATCCCTTATGGACTTTGATGTTACCCAACAACTTCCTTATATATGGCTATTCGGTATAGGAATTTTTGTAGCATGGATTCCTGCCGTTATTAAGCTGAAGCATAATAAAAAACTAGAGGCGTTAAAAAATGCTAGTTTAATTAAAAGAATGAATCCATTTTTTTCATTAAAACTTGTCTTCGAAAATACGCCAACATGGCTTACTATAATTGCCATTGGCGGCTTTTTTTATGCATGCATAAATTTTATTCTATTTATTCAAGTCATGCCCGGCCAGGCAGAAATAAATAATGGGCATTACTATTTACAGAGTCACGGACATATTATAAAAACATTAACAGAGCAAGAGTATCATCATTATCAAGCGCTGGCCTTAAGAGGTTTTTCGGGACATTGGCTGGCTTTTTCCGGTATTGCGGCGGCAATATTATATCCATATCCAACATCAGTTTCCTCTGAGGTTCAGGAGTAGCATTTCCAATAATACCAAGCAAAAGAAAATGAACAACCAGTAGTAAGGCGCAAGGAAATCCTTGCGCCAGAAACAATTTCTTTTTTTATCACTATCAGTTTCCACGTTAGGCTCCTCTTTCAACCTTCGGGCGTAGCAATGGAGGCCGAGCGGGTTGTAAGCAAGAGCCGTTGTGGAAACTCGGCCCGCCTGGCCGTGGAAGGCAGCCTTAGCAAACTCCTTTTTAATAGTAAGGCACAAGAAAATTCTTGCACCAGAAATAAATTTTTCTCTAACCTTTAGACTTTTGTGCTACTTTTTGTCCCATTTGTGCGAAAGCTTACGCGTAAGCGAAGGGCGGCAGTGGGATGATTTATCACTTTCGGACAGGTGCATTGTGCCAACTGGCACAACTTCAAAACGAGTAAAAACCTTACATGACTGTCAATAAAAACAGAGAAATTTACAGAGAATAACAGGAAAATTTACAGGGAAATAACAGGGAGAAATTATTTGCTAGGTAAGATTTAGCCTCAACTAGTAGTTTTTTAAGTAGCACAAAACCGGCTATATTATTTGGGGAATTATTAGTTTGCCGGGTTATGTGTTTGTAAACAGTACTAGCAAATGCCAATTGGCACAAGGTTAAAGCTTCTACTCTTCCTTCTCTACAGGAATAAGTTTATCCGTGGATTTAAAATTAAACCTGTTGTTCATAGAGAAGTTCCAGAAAAAGACCACCGCCACCGCTATTACCTTACATATATAAAAATTGATATCCAGTACCCCATTAAAGAAAAGAATCACAAGACTATTAAGCCCTAAACCAATCAACGCTATCATGGCAAAAACTATAAACTCCCTGAAAATGTTGTTGTTACTTCTAAACGACCAGAATTTATTGAAAAGAAAGTTATAACATGCCCCTGTGCAAAAGCCGCAGGTATTGGCCACCATCTTATTAAGGCCCAAAACTTCTTTTAAATAGTAAGTAACCGTTAAATCTATAAGAAATGACGTGGAACCTATAATGCCATACTTTATTAACTTTCGTAACGTTTTGTTTTTTATTAACTTAATTAGAATTTCTATATTATTCTTCATCGACCCCTGTGTAATATATTTCTTTTATATAGTTAAGCCAAAACGCTGCGCCCCTGGCTGTAATTGTATGTCTTTCATAAATAATTGCTCGTATAAAATCCTGAACCAGATAAATATACACGGAACGGCCTTAATAGCGTAAGTAAAGAAAAATCCGGCTTTTAATTCCCGGGGGAAAATATCCGTAGGAGACAGGCTGGTAAAAACAAAAGCCAATAAAAATAATATAAGATTTACGGGTGTTAGCGGCCTGGAAAAGAACCAGATAGCTGCCCCTGTCATCGCTATTATAAAGGTGGGAGATTCCGCTTTATGGTTAAAAATTACTACCCATATTAATACAGAACAAAGCATTAAAAGCCTGAACCAGTAGTTAGTATATTCTTTCAGGCGTAATAAAGGAAGGCAAAACAATGCGGCCCCGGCCAGGGTAATTAGTGTCTTATTTATATCTATACTAAACCAGGATTTTAGCCAAGCAGCTACAGAAAACCCTACCGAGGCAGAATGATCAGTAGATAAAAGCCTCCCCCAACTGGAATATAAGAACTCAAGCTGAGGAAAACTTACCACTGTAAGAGGGACTATAAATAAAAGAGAAGACCAGAACAAGGTATAAAAAGCAAGCTTCCATTTGCCTGGGTAAAAGATAAATAAGGATAGCGCCACTATGCCAAAGAGTTTCATATAAGTAGCAAACACAATACAAAAAACTGCGGCAAAATAATTCCCTCGCTCAAGCAAGCCAAAGGCCAATATTATAAGTCCGCAGATCAGGCCGTTGCTTTGCTCGTTTTGCATGCAGGTCATTAATTCTATAAGTATGCTGATAAGGATAAGCCCTTTAGTTTTAATGGGTAAATGAGGAAGGTAATAAACAGATATTAATAGAACAATAGCATTAAGGACGTTCCATAACAGAAGTCCGACTGTATCTGGCAGCGCATAAAAGATTCCGAAAAATACCGCACAAGTAGGGCTGTATTTATACAAATCATCATGTTCCTTTGGGTAACGTATATATAAATCCTTATTTTCTATCAAATGCTTGAAGGAGTTTTTAAAAGTCAGGTAGTTATTATAAAAGGTAAAAGAATACTCCTCCTTGCCATTCCGCATAGACTCTGGGGTAAGCAAATAAGACTGAATGCTGGCCGCTAATGCAAAAGCAATATATAAAGCAAGAATCGCTCCTTTATTAGTAAGCAGTATATTAACAAATTTCATTTTTAAATTCCCGCAGACTCAGATAATCAAATAAATAGAAGCCATGAGCACCCATTATAAAAATGTTCATTCCAGCAAATTTAATGATAATATCTTAAATTATAATTTCCTATTCTTTTACAAAAATTTATATTGCATTAATATGCCTCAGCGTCAATTTACGCCGTATACAGTTGAATATTAAGCCGGATTCTGCTACTTTTATAAATTACAGGGCGTGCATAATCAATGTTTATTCCTTACTAGTTAAGACTTTAATCCTTTTAATGAAGATATCTTTATTTAAACTTCTTTTACTTCTGCCGCCTATAGTATTACTTGCTGTGCAATGCAGTACTCGTAATGAAAGCATGAATAGCGGGGTGTTTACTAAGACCGATATTGACCGAAAGGAATACCAAAGTATTGCAAAATTGTGGGGCCTAAACGAAGTAGGTCTTATCAGCAGGTCGGATAAAGTGGGCATACTAGGAACTGATTACCTATTATGTGTTGAACGAGTATTTAATAGTAAAGACACCATTTCATACGCAATAAGAACCCACGCCATGGGATGCAAAAATCCGATTGTTTATAAAGACACCTTATACTTATACTATGATAACCCTGGCATGTTTACCGTGACCACCGGTTGGTATAAAGGCAAATTGGGGACGTTAGACAACAGCCTTTCTTGCATTCCTGCAAACGACAGCGCTAACCAGCAAAAACTAAAAAGCATTTTTGGGGGAATTTACAAATGGGAGGGCGCAAGGTTAATTAAAATCTCCGATGATGCTGATTCTACATTTCAGGCCATAGAGGACAATAAAGAAAGCGGCATTTTTTACGTGCCACCGCCTGGAATTGGCGTTAAATACAAATACAATATTAAACTGTTAACGCATAAACTTGCCAACGCAAAAAAAAGAGAAGAGGCCCCTGATTATTTAAATAATCCATTCTAACTTTAGCTGTTCTTATATAAAAACTTTTATGAACCAACGCTTTTCACTTGTTGCATTACTAGTTGTTGTCTCATTGTTGGCACAGGCCCAGCAAAAGAAATCCATTACTCTGGAAGATATTTGGGCAAAAAGCGCCCTGCATGCCAAAGGCTTTGAAGGTTTCCGCTGGATGAATAATGATAACTATTACACTTCATCCGGCTATACTGCCAACAAATACTTTTACATTGTAAAGTACGAGGTAGCTACCGGCAAGGCGCTCGACACTCTGTTTAAAACCCCGCCCATTAGCGCCAATGGAGAGGATATGCCTTTTGAAGACTATTCCTTTAGTCCCGATGAGAAGAAAGTAGTATTAACATTGGGGGAACAAAAGATTTATCGCCGCTCCACCCGCGCTTACTATTTTGTCCTTGATCTGCCTACCAAACAAATCAACCTTCTTTCTGATGTTCCGATTTCTTACCCCGCCTTTTCTCCGGATGGTAAAAAGATAGCATACGTGAAAGAAAACAATCTTTTTATATACGATCTTGCTACCAATAAAGAAAGCAAAGCCACCACCGACGGACAAGTAAACAGTATTATTAATGGCAGTTGCGACTGGGTATATGAAGAAGAGTTTGAATTTGCGCCTGCCTTCTTTTGGTCCCCTGATAGTAAAAAGATAGCCTATTACCGTTTCGACGAAAGCAAAGTAAAAGAATACAACATGCAGATATGGACTAACCCCTACCCTACAGATTATCGCTATAAATACCCCGTAGCCGGGGAAGAGAATTCTGAAGTAGTAATAAAACTGTTTTACCTGGAGGATGAGAAAACAGAAACAATAGATTATAAAGCAGACTACTTCCCCCGCATAAAATGGACAAGCGACGCCGATGTACTTTCCATTATAAGCCTTAATAGAAGCCAGAACAACTACTCCATACTAAACTACAACGCACCGAACAAAAAAATTAAAACCATATACGAGGAAAGAAATAATACTTACGTGGAGGTGAACGACAACTTATACTACCTTAAAAATGGGAAAGGTTTTTTACTCACAAGCGAAAAAGACGGCTACCGACACGTTTACCATTACGACAACGATGGCAAACTAATAAATCAGATCACGAAAGGAAATTGGGAGGTTGATAAATTTTTTGGGGTTGACGAAAAAACCGGAACTCTTTACTATACCTCAACTGAAGAATCTCCCATACAAAGGCATTTGTATAAGATTTCTATTCGCGGAGAAAATAAGAAGAAAATATCTGGCAAGAAAGGCTATCACGAAGTAGAAATGAGCCCCCATTTAGTTTACTATGTAGATGCGTTTTCTACAGTTTCAACTCCGCCTGTTTTTTCGTTGTACTCGGCATCTGGCAAACAGGTAAAAACACTAGAGGATAATAAAGGACTTGTAGATACTATGAAGGGCTTTGCCACTTCTCCTATGGAGTTTTTTAGTTTTACTACTGAAAGCGGTAATTCGTTAAATGCCTGGATGATAAAACCATTTAACTTTAACCCTTCTCAAAAATACCCGGTGTTACTTGCTATTTACGGAGGGCCCGGACACCAAAAAGTCATGGATCAGTGGACAAGCTACGACTATTTTTGGTATCAGATGCTGGCAACCAGGGGCTATATAATAGTAGCTGTGGACGGCAGAGGCACCGGAGGGCGCGGTGCAGAATTCAAAAAAATAACTCAGTTGCGATTAGGCAAGTTCGAACTGGAAGACGTTATAAACACCGCCAAATACCTTAAAAAGCAACCCTATGTAAATGGAGATAAACTAGGGATTTTCGGCTGGAGTTTTGGGGGATATCTGTCTTCATTGGCCATTACTCTTGGGGCAGATTATTTTGCCGCCGCTATTGCAGTGGCCCCCGTAATAAGCTGGAGGTATTACGATACTATTTACACCGAACGCTACCTTGGTTTACCTAAAGACAATGCTGAAGGTTATGATTTGTATTCTCCCTTATCTCATGCCAATAAATTACGAGGCAATTACCTGCTAATACACGGCACTGCAGACGACAATGTGCATGTACAAAATTCGCTGGCTATGCAAACAGCGCTGGTTAAAGCCAACAAACAGTTCCAGAGTTTTTATTACCCGGACAAGAACCACGGTATATATGGGGGAACTACTCGGCTGCACTTATATCAGCAAATGACAGATTTTTTGGATAAGAGTTTGATGCCTTAATTGGAAGAGAATATTAAATATTAATATATGCTGCGCAAGAATCATTCCTGCAAAGCATATACAAAATGACTATTTTAAAGTAGCCGTCAATACAAACTCCACTCCGGCCAATGCCCTGGATACCGGGCAGCCTTTTTTGGTTCCTTCTGCTATCTCCTGGAATTTTGCATTATCAATATTTGGCACCACTGCTTCTACGCTTACTTCTATTTTAGTAATTGTAAAGCCATCTCCAACTTTGTCTATATGCACTTTATCTGCAGTTTTTACGCTTGTAACCGGAAAACCTGCCCCGGCCAGGCCTAAAGAAAGCGCCATAGAAAAACAGGCGGCATGAGCTGCGCCCAACAATTCTTCAGGATTTGTACCTGGTTCATCCCCAAATCTTTTGGCCACTGAAAAATTAACATCTTTAAAAAGGCCGCTTTCTACGGAAACAGAACCTTGTCCTTTAATATCTCCGCTCCATGAAGCGTTTGCGCTACGTACTGGCATAAGTTTTTATGTTTAAAGTTTAAAAATTTTATAATATATTAAATTTGTAAAAGTAAGTTTTTCAGGTTTAACTTGAAGAACTTTAAGTAAACATAGCCTGTTTAAGCCTTAAAGTAGAATTTTTTTATGTTAAACTTCCATTAAATTTTAAAATTATGTCATTAAGATTAGGCGATATAGCGCCGGATTTTTCAGCAGAAACTTCCGAAGGTAGAGTAGATTTTCATAACTGGTTGGGATCCAGTTGGGGAATTTTATTCTCGCATCCAAAAGATTACACCCCTGTTTGTACTACAGAGCTAGGGGCCGTTGCAAAACTAAAAGGTGAATTTGATAAAAGAAACGTAAAGGTAATTGCCGTTAGCGTAGACCCGCTGGAATCGCACAAGGGCTGGATAAAGGACATTAACGAAACACAACATTGCTCTGTTAATTATCCTATTATTGCCGACCCCGACAGAAACGTAGCAACGTTATATGATATGATTCACCCTAACGCCAACGACAGCTTAACAGTGCGTTCGGTATTTATTATAGGGCCTGATAAAAAGATCAAGCTTATCCTTACTTACCCTGCCTCAACCGGAAGAAACTTTGACGAGATAGTACGTGTGGTAGATTCTTTACAACTTACAGCAAACTACAGCGTAGCTACCCCTGCCAATTGGAAGGACGGCGAGGATGTGGTAATTGCTAACTCCATTAAGGACGAAGATGTACCTGCTAAATTCCCTAAAGGGCATACGGTAATTAAGCCTTACCTGAGAATGACCCCTCAGCCAAACAAATAAGAAATGAACCTCAGAACCCTGCCTCCGGCGGGGTTCTTTGTTTAAGAGTAGATTATTTTTCTAAGGCTTGCTCTATATATTCGTAAATTTTATTCATCAGCAGATTGACCTTTTCATCTAACAAAGACCCTTCGAGTTTTTTATGATAGTGGGCTGAGAATAGTATAGAAGAAGCGTCCTTTAGCATATTGCCATATCTTAGGATAAACTCATCCTCAGTTATTTCTTTGTATGATATTTTACTAACTCCTCCTTTCAAAACAACTTTAAATTCTTGATAGTCTATTGATAAATATATCTGGCAATCAAAGGATAAGGATTCTTTTCTAAAAGTATCAAATGATAATATTATAACTGTTATATCATCATCAACATTTGCTTCTCTCTTTAATAATTTAATGGAACCGCGCTTATACTCTGAAAGGTCAATTTCTCTAAATATATTTAAGTTCTTTGTATTATATAGTAATTTGACATAGCCAAATAATTTATTAAAGCCGATTGCTTTAAGAAAAAGTTTTTCTAAAAATGGCTCTATGATATTTTCGTAGGCAAAATCAATTCCTCCACGAGACCTTTTATGCTGAAATACATCTTCTTCCCCTTCCAATTTCTTCGCAAGTAAGGCAATCTTTTTATCCAAATCATTAGGCTCTTCTATGCTTTCTCCCTTAGCTGCTTTCAGGTAAAGCTCAAAGGACTTAATGAGTTGTTCTCCTAAAAATTCTGCCAGTATTTCAATGCCTCTTTCCCTTGAATCTTCAATAGCCCGGTAGTACTGTTCTTTTAGCTCCTTATGCACTATTATGGGCGGGTAGCCGCACTGCATAAGTATAAGGTTCATAAATATTCTCGCCAGCCTTCCGTTGCCGTCGTCAAACGGATGGATATTTATAAACTCATAGTGAAACCGAGTTGCAATCAGCAGCGGATGAACTTCGTATTTTTTCTTGCTCCTCTTGGGAGGATCTATAGTATTATTTGTCCAGTTAATAAGCTCGTTCAGCTTTTGCGGAACCTCCGGATAAGAGCAAAAATCTACCCGCTCATTTCGATAGTTGTATAAATAGTTATCCGTCTCTTTGTATTTGCCCGGCTGTATTTCTTTTCTGTAATCGTCAAAAGGTTCTGCTAAAATCAGCCTGTGGAATTCTTTAATCAGGCTTTCTGTAATAGCTATTTCCATACCGGCAATAGCCTCAAGCTTTTTTATAGCTTCATTATGGCCTTCCAGGTCAAGATGGTCTTTCAAGGGTTTCCCTTTGGCAGTAATGCCCCATATCAGCAAAGACCTTGTTTCGCCGTAGTCCAGAGAGTTCCCCTCAATCACATTAGAATGGTAGTTCCACTCCATACGTATCTTCTGTTCAAGCCTTTCCCTGGCGTCTTTGGGCAATTCTCCAAAAGCGTCTACCTGTTCTTTAAGGTCGTCTATTTTTACTATAATTTGTTTTAAATCCATAAATTCAATCTGCTCATTCCAAATTAACTAAAATTTTCTGCTTAACAGTAAAAAAACTATTTCTCCTATTTATTGAGGCAATTTCTTATTTTGCAGCCATGTTCAAAACCTTGTTTCTGGTGGGTTCGGGAAGTTGTATAGGGGGTATTGCCCGTTATTTGATTGGCAAACTGGCTCAGGAAGCCATAGGGCTTGCTTATCCTTTTGGCACGTTACTAGTAAATGTAAGCGGTTGCCTTTTGATAGGGCTTATTTACGGATTTTCCGACAAACAACTGATTGCTCCGGACTGGCGGTTCTTTCTGGCTACTGGTTTATGCGGGGGGTATACTACTTTCTCATCCTTCTCTTACGAAAACATATCCCTGCTAAGGGAAGGCCAAACCTTTATTTTTTTCTTATATGTATTCTTAAGCCTGGCTTTGGGTTTGCTGGCCACCTGGCTCGGCATAGCCCTCACAAAGGCTTTTTAGGGCGCCTATTACCTACTATATAACTATATTAATACCATATTAATAGCTAAAATAACTATTATCAGAAGATAAGTGCCGTAGTAATTGCATAATATAAAGTCTTTTTTTAATTTACGCCTGAAAATTTATTTCTTAAATTTTTTTAAACCTTATTAAATGGAAGAAACTAAAAAAGGGGCATCGCCTGAACCCGAGAAAAAGAAAATAGACGTCGTTAAGATTATTCTAATCCTCCTTTTGCTGGGCTCGCTTGGCGCAGGAGGTTACTTTGTAAAAAGCCACATGGATAAGGCTAATACTATAGTAGAGCAAGAGGGTCTTATAAAAACAACTAAAGATACCCTTGCAGGTAAAATTAAAGAATTACAAGCTCTACAGTTGGAGTTTGAGCGAATAAAATTAGAAAGAGAATCGCTAGGTTTAGAAAATGATTCTCTGGATAAAGTAATTCTGGAGCTGAATGCAGAAGTAGCGCTTTGGAAAGGCAGATCGTCTAGCAATAAGAGACGCCTGGACGAAGCTATAAAAAAATACACTGTTGAGAAAAAAAATCAGGAAAGCGCTATTGATGAATTAAAACGCCAAAGGGATTCTTTATACGCTTCTATTGATACTTTAAGAGGCGTCAATTCCACATTGAAAGATACTATTACCGTGCTAAAGAGCACAAACACCAACTTGTCTCAAATGGTAGACCTTGCCGCTATATTAAGAGCCGAAAATATTCAGGTAGTTTCAATCAATAAAAAGGGTAAGGAATCTCTGCCTATTAAGCCTGACCTTAAAGCAAAATCTATTGATAAGCTAAAAGTAACGTTCAACATTGCCGAGAATCCGGTTGCCAAGAAAACCACAAAACAAATTATGCTGCGGGTAGTAGAGCCTAACGAGGCGGTGCTGTTCGATATGTCTACCGGAGGGGGTTTCTTTATATCAGAAGGAAAAGAAATTCCATACACTTCCAAAGAAGAGGTTGATTTTGATAATACAAAACAAAAAGTCTCCTTTATCTATGTAAAAGGAAGCCCTTATAAGCCAGGCAACTATACTATTGAAGTTTATGGTGATGGCGTTAAAATAGGCGACAAGAAGTTTCTGGTAAAATAATAACCATATAGTCCACAATAAAAAAGCCTTAGAAAATTTCTAAGGCTTTTTTATTGCTGCTGTCCTAATTTTTTGGCTTCTTCCCAATAGGTATCCATTTCCGCCAGGGTCATTTTATGCAGTTCTTTACCGTCTTTTTTGGATTGCTCTTCCAGGTAATCGAACCGTTTTATGAATTTCTTATTGGTTTTTTCCAGTGCGTCCTCGGGGTTAATGTCAATAAAGCGGGCATAGTTAATAAGCGAGAATAACAAGTCTCCAAACTCATTCTCAGCCTTTGCCTTGTCGATGGGCTTATTCCTTTCCACATTAAACTCAGCCTTAAACTCTTCCAGTTCCTCTTCCACCTTTTGCCAAACCTGACCCTTTTCTTCCCAGTCGAACCCGGCAGAACGGGCTTTTTCCTGCACTCGCATGGCTTTTACCAACGCTGGTAATGATTTTGGAACGCCTCCCAGGACTGTTTTGTTCCCTCCTTTTTCTTTCAACTTCAGTTGTTCCCAGTTTTTCTTTACATCTTCCTCATTTTCAGCCTTTACATCTCCATAAATATGCGGATGCCTAACAATAAGCTTTTCGCAAAGACCGTTAAGCACATCGGCAATGTCAAATTCATTGGTTTCGGAGGCTATACGGGCATAAAAAACAAGGTGCAACATCAAATCTCCCAGCTCTTTTCTTATTTCCTTCATATCTTTCTCCACAATGGCATCCGAAAGTTCGTAAGTTTCTTCAATGGTAAGATAGCGCAGGCTGTCAATGGTTTGTTTTTTGTCCCAGGGGCATTGCTCCCTAAGTTCGTCCATAATTGTTAACAGGCGGTCAAACGCTTTTAATTTATCTTCCCGGGAATTTTTGGTATTCATTTTGAATTTAAATTGATAGAAGTCATTGAGTGTTTAACTAAACGAAAAGTACTTTGTTTTTTAGTAAAGATAGTTTTAAATGGCGAACTTTGTAAGCTGGTTTAGGTAAATTTTGAAACCAAAACAAGGTCTAAAAGTTACGTATTAAAGAATGTTAGGAAATGTTAGGAACATTATAAAAAGGAGAGCATCGTGTCATTAATCAAATCAATTTCAGGTATAAGAGGGACTATTGGCGGTAAAACAGGCGACAACCTTACCCCCATTGATATTGCTAAATTTTCCGCCGCCTATGGCGAATGGGTAAAAAAGCATTCCGAACGCAGAAAAGTAGTAATAGGCAGAGACGCCAGAGTTTCGGGAGAGGTAGTTTCTAAACTAGTAGCCGCTACCTTACAATCTCTGGGGCTTGATGTAGTTGACCTGGGCTTATCTACTACCCCAACAGTAGAGCTTGCGGTAACTTTAGAAGGGGCAGCCGGAGGTATTATTATTACCGCCAGCCATAACCCCGCCCAATGGAACGCCCTTAAACTCCTCAATGCAGACGGGGAGTTTTTATCCGAAAAAGACGGGCAGGAAATCCTTAAAACCGCCGATGCGGAAGATTTTAACTTTGCAGACATAAAACACCTGGGCAAGTACGAGGTGAATAACTCTTATATAAATAAACACATAGCGCTTATTCTTAGCCTGCCATTGGTAGATAAGGCCGCCATTGCCGCCCGCAATTTTACTATAGCTATAGACTGCGTAAACTCTACCGGGGGCATTGCAGTTCCGCTACTACTAGAAGCTTTAGGGGTTAAGAATATTACAAAAATTTATTGCGAACCCACCGGCTTGTTCCCGCATAACCCGGAACCCTTGCCGGAAAACCTAACCCATATTGCGACCGAAATCAGCAAGGGACATTTTGACCTTGGGATAGTAGTAGACCCGGATGTGGACAGGCTTTGCTTTATAAACCAGGATGGCAGCATGTTCGGGGAGGAATATACGCTGGTTGCTGTTGCCGACTATGTGCTGCAACACAAAAAAGGAAACACGGTTTCTAACCTTTCTTCCACCCGCGCCTTAAGGGATGTAACAGAGAAAGCCGGAGGCCACTATTTTGCCGCCGCCGTAGGCGAGGTAAATGTAGTAAAAGCCATGAAAGAACATCATGCGGTAATAGGCGGAGAAGGCAACGGAGGAGTAATTTACCCTGAACTGCACTATGGGCGCGACGCACTGGCTGGTATTGCCTTGTTTCTTACTCATCTTGCCAAGTTTGGCAAACCCATTTCTATGTTAAGGGGTAAATACCCTACCTATTTTATTTCTAAAAATAAGATTGAACTTACTCCTGAAATAGATGTTGACCTGATATTGGAAGAAATTCAGAAACAATATAAAAAGCAACCAATTAATACTGTGGACGGCGTTAAGATTGAATTTGACAAGGAGTGGGTGCACCTGAGGAAATCTAATACAGAGCCTATCATTAGAATATACTCTGAGTCGGATACCCATGCTACGGCAGACTACCTGGCAAACAAAATCATGACCGATATAAAGGAGATAGTATCCAAACATGCCTATTTACCTAGATAATGCCGCTACTACTCCGCTAGACAAAGAAGTGTTGGAAGTAATGCTGCCCTATATGACGCAGCACTATGGCAATCCTTCTTCTATACACGCGCATGGCAGAGAAGTAAGGGCGGCTATTGAAAAAGCCAGAAAGTCTATTGCCGATTTATTAAACACCTCTCCGTCGGAACTCTTCTTTACTTCCGGAGGCACTGAGGCGGATAATACCGCCCTCTATTCTACTATCCGGGAGTTTAAGATAAAGCATGTAATAACTACTCCTATAGAACACCATGCTGTTTTGCACACGTTGGAAAGCCTGGAAAAACAGGGACAGATACAACTTAGCTATGTGGAGTTGGACGAGAAAGGGCATATACTATTGAATAAGCTGGAAGAGTTATTAAAGAACAATCCCGGCTCTTTAGTATCTATAATGCATGCCAATAACGAGATTGGGAATATTAACGATATAGCTACTATTGGCGAGCTTTGCGAGAAGTACAACTGCATTTTTCATTCGGACACGGTGCAGACTATGGCGCACTACCCGCACGACCTGCAAAAGCTGAAGGTGAATTTTATAGTAGGCTCGGCGCACAAATTTCACGGGCCTAAGGGGGTTGGGTTTTTGTATGCTAATAGTAAGCTTAAAATCTCTCCCCTTATTAATGGCGGAGCGCAGGAACGCAATATGCGGGGCGGCACAGAGAATGTGTACGGCATAATAGGGTTGGCAAAGGCGCTGCAAATAGCCTATGCAAACATGCCTGGCCACCACCACCATATACAGGGCCTTAAGAATAGGATGATACAGAAGTTACAGGAACAACTGCCTGGAGTAGCTTTTAACGGGGACTGCCTGAACCCGGAACGAAGCCTTTACACCGTGTTGAATGTTAGCCTGCCTAAATCGGATATGAATGACATGCTGCTGTTTAACCTGGATATCAGCAAAATTTCTGTTTCGGGCGGTAGCGCCTGCGCCAGCGGAAGCGATATTGGCTCGCATGTGCTAAGGGCCATTAAGGCGGATGAGGAACGCGGGCATGTGCGTTTCTCTTTTAGCAAATACAACACCGCAGAAGAAATAGACTACGCCGTAACTACACTGGCTGATTTGTATAAGAAGGTGGTTTTGTAAAATTTTAAAAAAAAACTATGACAACAAAAGAAACCATTCAGAAATATTTTGCCTCCCTTAACGAAAAAAAGGACTGGGAGTTATATATTGCCGACAGTATAGTATTTACCTCCCCCGGCGGAAAAACAGAAAGCAAGGAGGCTTATGTAAAGGCTACTAATGGTTTTCTTCGCTTTGTTAAACTGGTAAAAATAAGCAAACTTATTGTTGAAGGGTACAATGCCAGCGTTATCGCTCATTATAGGTTGCAGGGGCCGAACGGCATTACTTCGGAAAGTAAAATTGCCGAAATTTTTGAAGTTAAAAACAATAAAATAAAATCTTCCGCTGTTTTCTTTGACACGGCTGCCTTTCGTGAGTTTGTAGCAAAGAGTAATGCATAAACACAACTGACGCAGGTAATGGCCGCTTTGGCCCGGCAGCGCTGTAAGGCATTGTACTAGTAGATTCATATCGCTAATGTTCTGATTATTTAAAATAATACCTTAATTTATCCATTAAACCGGTTATTTCGGCTGGTTTGTGCTACCTAAAAAACTACTAGTTGAAGGAAAATATTACATGACAAAAAATTCCTCTCTGTTATTCGCCTGTTAATTTTCCTGTTATTTCCTGTAAATTTCTCTGCTAATTTTTACAGCGATGTACTATTTTTACTAATTGTGACACGTCCTGAAATTACTTTACATAGTTTATAGATAATCCTGAATTTACTTTACACATTTTCAAAATAGTCCTGATTGTACTTTACATGGATTTATAATAATCCTGAAATTGCTTTACACAATA
>Ga0302315_10000409_pt1 | contig 49150 bp, 39 predicted proteins | sample III_Palsa_N3_1_FD_200532 | JGI IMG/M metagenome (GOLD analysis project Ga0302315, IMG submission 200532) | Peat permafrost microbial communities from Stordalen Mire near Abisko, Sweden - III_Palsa_N3_1 | ecosystem: Environmental > Terrestrial > Soil > Palsa > Peat permafrost | place: Sweden...
AGTTTCCCACATTCCAATACGACAAACAAACAACAACAATTATTAATTATCTTTAGAAACTAAGAGAGTCCACTGTCCGGCAAAACCATCACACCTCACCCGTCATTATTTAATCTGGCATGATTCGTAGAGACGCGATGCATCGCGTCTCTACGATAGGGAGAATATTTTTACAACATTTTTAACCAATTTCCCCAAAATCCTTTATCTTACCACTTTTTATAACTGACCATCTTGTTATATGTATAAAAAGGGTTTTATTCCATTTTTTATTTTCCTTTTCTTTTTCGGGGTGTCCACATTTGCACAGGATACCGACCCATATCTCGGTATTATTCCTGCCCCGGTTTCTGTAAAAAAGGCTGCAGGCCAGTTTACTTTGAGCCGCGAAACGGTATTGCTGGCTGACAGCGTATCAAACAAGGCCGTTAGTTTTTTTGCCGATTACCTGGCTAATAATGCTATGTTAAGCATTAAACCCAAAACCAACACGCGCCAAAGCGTTAACAATAGCATTGTCTTCACCTCAGTGGGTGCTGATTCCCTGAAAGCCGAAGGTTATAAGTTAACCATAACTCCCAATAATATTACTATCGTTGCCAATGGTGCCGGGCTTTTTTACGGTATACAAACACTGATACAGCTGATGCCGTCCGAGCGTACAGCGACACCTAAATTACCCTGTGTACAGATAGAAGATTACCCGCGTTTTAGTTACCGCGGCGTAATGCTGGACGTATCCCGGCATTTCTTTTCGGTGGAGTTTGTCAAAAAATATATCGACCTGATGGCTATGTATAAGCTCAATAATTTTCACTGGCACTTAACCGACGACCAGGGCTGGCGCATCGAAATAAAAAAATATCCTAAACTAACTGAAATTGGAAGCCGTCGCCCTGAAACATTGATCGGAAGCTACCGCACCACTTCGCCGCCGTATGACAATACACCTTATGGCGGTTATTATACCCAGGATCAAATTCGCGATGTGGTAAAATATGCTGCCGACAGGTATATCAATATCGTGCCCGAAATTGAAATGCCGGGCCATTCAGACGCGGCCCTGGCTTCTTATCCCGAATTTGGCTGTAACCCGCCGGGCACTTACCATGTATCGGGTACCTGGAATGAGCATAATGATGTGTATTGCCCTACTGATGAAACATTTAACTTTTTAGATGATGTGCTGACCGAGGTGATGGAACTGTTCCCAAGCAAATATATCCATATCGGCGGCGATGAGGTTAACAAGGAAGACTGGCAGCATTCGGAATTTGCGCAAAAGCTGATGAAAAGCCTGAAATTAAAGGACGAACGTGAACTGCAAAGCTATTTTATAAAACGGATAGAAACATTTGTAAACTCAAAAGGCCGCAGCATCATAGGCTGGGATGAAATATTAGAGGGCGGCCTGGCACCCAACGCTACCATTATGAGCTGGCAGGGAGAATCGGGGGGTATAGCTGCCGCGCGTCAATCGCATAACGTGGTCATGACCCCGGGCAGCAATGGCCTGTACCTCGATCATGCCCAAGGGAAACTGGCAGACGAGCCTTTAACTATCGGTGGGTATTCGCCTCTCTTACAAACTTACAGCTATAATCCAACTCCGGCAGTTTTAACCGAGGAGCAGCAAAAATATATTATAGGCGTACAAGCCAATTTATGGACAGAATATATTCCTACAGAAAACAAGGCGGAGTACATGCTTTTACCACGAATGCTGGCGTTGTCAGAGATAGCATGGTCGCCATTGGCCAATAAAAACTTTATTGATTTTAGGGATACCCGCTTACCTGGGCACCTGGGATGGTTAGATAAAAATAATTTTGATTACCGCGTACCGGCAGTGATCGGCGTTAAAGATACCATCATATTTGGCACACAGCTTATCGTCAATCTAAAATCGCCGGTTAAAGGCGCGAAGGTTTATTACACCATTGATGGTTATCCGCCCCGCGAAACTGATATAGAATATACCAACCCGATGACGTATAATATTCCGCAGGACCAGTACCGCGAATTGAAAACTATTGTCATAACACCGACCGGCAAAAGAAGCGATATAACCCGCATGGTGGTATACAATAAAACCCCCTTACCGCCTGTTGTTTATGACGGTACGGCAACCGGGCTAAAATATCAGTTGTTTACAGGGATATTTAACAGTACTAACCAGTTAAACACCGCCGCGCCGCTTGATACGGCTTCAATGCCCGCAAAAAGCTTTAATTTATCAGCATTTCGCAGAACCAGCCCCGAGTTTGGTATAATATATAACGGATTTATACGTATTGATGCTGACGGTGTTTACGGATTTTCTACTCAATCAGACGATGGGTCGGTTTTATTGATAGATGACCAGCCGGTTGTCGATAATGATGGTAAGCATACTTTATTAGATAAGGGTGGTTCGGTACCGTTGCAGAAAGGGTTTCATAAGTTTACGCTGAAATATTTTAATGTGGGTAATTCGGGTAACCTTCACGTATTTATGACGATGCCCGGTAAACCAAAAGGTGAATTATCTCCGGATATATTATACAATTAAACCAATTTATAATGCTGAACAGGTTCTGTTTTTTTATGTTGACGGGCAGCATATTAATGGCAGGTTGCAATGACGACAAAAAAGCGCCCGTAAATTATTCACCGGAAGTTAAAAAGCCTGCGTTAACGCCGCCTTTCAGGTTTCATAAGCTGATAGAAAGTTCGCCGGGGCAATATTATGATGTATTAAGCTGGGGCAGGGGATCTGTTGATACCGGGTCATTCCTGATATTGCATTCTGATTCGTCAGGCAGAAAATATACCACCACCACAGGCGATTTTAATGGAGTTATTACTGATGTTTTCAACACCGATATGGATGTTGACGGTAACCCGGAGATATTGATACAGGCTAAACGCAAAGACACCATAAATTACACCACCATATATGCGTTTGAGTTTACCGATGGCAAAGCGCAGAAGCTGGATTTTCCCAAATTAAGCACTTCGCAAAAGAAAGGATATCGTGGCGATGACAATTTTTATATTGAAGACGGGAAGCTGGAACGCGAGTTTACCATATTTGAGGGCAGCGGAAGCAACACCAAATCAACCGGCGCGAAACGAAAGCTGGAATATGGATTAAGCGGCAATGAATTTACAGTTAAGCAGCTAAGCAAAGATTCAACCAGCGCTACCGATGTTAAAACTATCCAGCCTGCTGTTACAACAAAGGGAGCGACAAAGAAAAAACAGGTTGAACCTAAAAAATCAAAAAAACATACGCCACCACCTGTAAAGCATAAAAAGGCTAAAAAACATCATCATAGTGAAGATGAACAATAGACACGATTTTCAGGATTTAAATAGATTGCCAGGATTTCCTGTCGCTCCAATATTTACACCAATCACTGCTCGCTATTCACTACCCACCAATTCACTGCTCACTATTTTCATCATTTCTTTCGCGTTGGCTACGCCTACGGCATCATAATCGTTATTGAAATAAAACCACCCTTGTTTTGCTTCTGTATTGTTTCTTACCGCATCGGTCACATTGCTCAAAAATGTTGTCGGGTAGGACGAGCGATACAGCTTAGGCACGCCATGAAAGCGATAATAAATAACCGGTGTATTTTGGATAACATCATCAGGTAACGCCGGATGGCTCATGCCGCAAAAGGTTATATGGTGATCGGCAAGGGTTTTATATACATCCTGCCGCCACCAGCTTATATGACGAAATTCCAGAATATTATTAAAAGAAGCGTCAAGATTATTAATAATACGTTCCAGTCTCTGCTCATCATAGCTAAAACCCGGCGGCATTTGAAATAACGTGGGCCCCAGCTTCTCTTGTAGTCCATTATTAATTGTTTCATAGAAAGAAGAAATCAGATCATTAACCTCATTAAATTTTTTATAATGCGTAATAGCACGCGGAGCTTTTACCGAAAAACGGAAGTCGGGCGGACTTCTTTGATACCAATTTTGTAGAACTGATAATTGCGGAAAGCGATAGAAGGTGACGTTCAGTTCAAGGGTGCTAAAATGCTGACAGTAATAGTCGAACCATTTTTTTTGAGGAAGATCTTCGGGGTAGAAAGTCCCCCGCCAATCCTTATAATGAAACCCCGAACATCCTATATGCCACTCCATTTGTCACGTACTTAATTAAATAACCTGTAACGATAGTTTTTTGTTTTGAAGGAAATTAAATATTTACTTCTCTTTATGTATTTGCAATACATTTTTGCATTAAATATTGCACATTTGTACACCGTACAACGCGTTAATTAATAATTGATTACCAGTCGCGCATAAAATTTGTTGGAATAATAAATGTTTATTTAAACATATTAATTGTATTTTCATTTTTGTTTGCAAAACAACAGCCAAATCATATAATATGTCGGTAAATTACCTTAATCATTCTATAACAGATTTTAGTCAATTGGGGAAAGAAAAACAGGCGGCATATATGAATGCCGACCCTTTCCCGAATATTATATTTGATGATTTTTTTGATGAAGCTATTTTAAGTAAGGTAGCAGATGAATTTCCTGACCTGTCGAAACAGCAAAATGTAGCGAGTTTTAACAATTATAATGAGCTGAAGAAGCTTGCAACTAAAGGCGGGTCTCTTTTTGGCGATACTACCAAATCATTGCTCTATTATTTAAACTCGGCACCTTTTCTTGAATTTTTGCAGGACCTTACCGGCATAAAAGAAACATTGTTGCCAGATCCTTATTACATCGGCGGTGGCTATCATGAAATAAAATCGGGAGGTTTATTAAAAATACATGCTGATTTTAATAAGCATGACATGACAAAACTGGACCGGCGAATTAATTTACTGATCTATCTGAATAAAGATTGGGAAGAGAGTTATGGCGGATATTTAGAACTATGGGATACAGGCATGACACATGCTGCAGTAAAAATATTGCCCGTATTTAACAAGGTCGCTATTTTTTCGACAACCGATTTTTCATATCATGGACATCCCGACCCGCTGACATGTCCTCCCGACCGAAGCAGAAGGTCAATCGCCTTGTATTATTATAGTAATGGCAGGCCTCAAAACGAAATAAGTCATGGTGAACACAGTACTATATATGTAAACAGGCATGGTGTGGAAACAGATACGGTAGAGAAAACATCTAAAAATGTGTCAAATGTGTTGAAGGGCATCATGCGCGACATTCTTCCGCCGATTATAGTAAGAACAATAAAACGGATTGTAAGATAACTTTTACGTTTTCATGCAGATAATAGCTATTTAATGCGCACATCATCTTTTAAAGTTCATACATTTGTTAATAGTTAACCTGCACTTCATAAAAAATGCATTTCTTATATCCTGCCTTTTTATTTGCATTAATATCTCTTGCCATTCCTGTGCTGATACACCTGTTTAATTTCCGCAGGTATCAAAAAGTATATTTCAGCAATGTTCAATTTCTTAAAGAAATCCGCGAGCAGCAATCATCCCGCAGAAACTTAAAAGAACGCCTGATATTGGCCGCGCGGTTATTGGCCCTCTTTTTCTTAGTGATGGCATTTGCCCGGCCTTATATCCCCGGGCCGCATTCCGCGGCAGGCGGGGCGCAAAAGGCGATAAGTATTTTTGTGGATAACTCCTATTCAATGCAAACGCTTAACCGCGAGGGCTCGTTATTAGACGAGGCCAAACGCCGCGCAAAGGAGATAGCATCTGCCTATAATATAAACGACCGCTTTCAATTGCTTACGCAAGATTTTGAAGGCAAACACCAGCGTTTATTAAGCCGCGATGTATTTGATGATGCTGTTGACGCGGTTAAGATAAGCCCGCGCAGCCGCAGCTTACAGGAAATTATTAACAGGCAGCAAAATTTATTGAATACGCAGGCCAGCACCGGCAGGGCGCTGTATATTATATCTGATTTTCAGAAAAACATGATCGGCAACCAGCAGGTAAAAATTCAACCCCATACAGGCGTTAACCTGGTGCAGCTTAAGGCCAGTACGCTTGCCAACGTCGCGGTTGATTCGGTATGGTTGTTAAATGCCATACACCGCCCCGGCGAAAGCGAGAAGATGGTGGTAAGGCTGCAAAATTATGCCGGTGAAAACTCGGCTAAAATACCGTTGAAGCTATTGATCAATGGCTCGCAAAAAGCGTTGGGCGGCTTTACTGTAAATGCCCGTTCGGCGCAAAACGATACACTAACCTTTTCGGGCTTGCAACCCGGTTGGCAAAAAGGCGAAATAACCCTGCAGGATAACCCGGTGATATTTGATAACCAGTTTTACTTTACCTTCAATGTAAAGCAGCAAATGCCTGTTTTGCTTATTGATGGTGGAATACCGAATGTATATTTGAAATCTGTTTTTGCTTCTGATCCGTTTTTTGATGTAAAACATGCGCCGGATGGAAATATTGATTACGCGTCGCTAAGCACTTATCCTTTAATTGTTATAAGTGACGTGCGGACGATAACCACCGGCGTTGCCCAGCAATTAAAAAATTATGTAACCAAGGGCGGCACTTTATGTGTTTTCCCGGCGGCGGATGCTGATTTGCCAAGTTATACTACGTTCCTGCAATCAATGAATGCGGCTTATCCCGAAAAATTAATTACCGCGAATATTAAGGTATCATCTATTAACCTGCAAAACCCCGTATTTAAAAATATTTTTGAGGGATTTCCGCAAAACCCCGACTTGCCGGTTGTAAAGAAATATTATAAGCTAAGCACATCCGGCAGCAGAAGTGAAGACCTGATGCAACTTACTGGTGGGGATGATTTTTGGGCAAGCTACAAATCGGGTAAGGGTAAAATATATATATCAGCAGTGCCTTTAGATGATAATTTTAGCAGCCTGCCCCGCCATGCGTTGTTTGTGCCTGCCATGTTCAGGGTAGCCCTGTTAAGCGGAAATGAGCAGGCTTTGTTTTACACGCTTGGCCATGATGAAACAATGGAGATACCGTCCATTCAAACCTCTGAAAAACAATTGCTAAAATTAGTTAAAGGCAACCAAAGTGTTATACCTGATGTACGGCAGCAGGAGGGAAGCACCCTATTATACGCGTCAGACCAGTTACAGGAAACAGGCATATACGACCTTAAAAAGCAGGACAGTACGGTATCCGTTATGGCATTTAATGATAACAGGAGCGAATCAGACCTGAGCTATTATACGCCGTCCGAATTAAGCAAGCTGGTGCCGCAGGCGGGAGATGTACTGGAGGCAGGCAAGGGCTCGTTAAAGGCTGCCGTAAACGAAACAAATTTAGGCCTGCAATTATGGAAACTTTGTATAATTTTGGCATTAATCTGCCTGGCTGCCGAAATATTGCTGATCAGGTTCTTTAAAGTTGATCAGTTTGCTGTTTTGCAGCCTGCCTGATTGTTACCACATACCTAAAGCAACACTATGAATTTGCTTATCAAATCTGCAACCTTAATTGATCCCAGGTCACCTTTCCATCAAAAAATTACGGATATCTTGATTGAAGATGGAATAATTACACGGCTATCGCCGCGGATAAAAGCAGATGCACCCATTTTTGACGCGAAAGGCAAATATGTTTCGCCCGGCTTTTTTGATCTTAACTGTAACATCGGCGAATTGGGCTTTGAAACCAAGGAAACACTGGAAACCGGCAGCCGCGCCGCCGCCGCAGGTGGCTTTACCGGGCTGGCGTTAATGCCTAATACCCAACCGCCTGTACATTCAAAAGCCGAAGTTGAATACCTGTTTAACCGGGCCAAAAATAATTTGGTGGATGTATATCCTTTAGGTACGATATCGCATAAGCGTGAAGGCAAAGATATGGCCGAGATGTACGATATGTTTTTGAGCGGTGCCAAAGCATTTACCGATGGTAACCGCCCAGTACAGGATGCCGGGCTGATGGAACGGGCACTGTTATATACGCAAGGCTTTAAAGCACTTGTATTCTCGTACCCCGAAGATACCGCAATTGCAGGTAAGGCCAAGGTAAACGAAGGTGAAGTAAGCACACTGCTGGGCATGAAAGGGATTCCTGCATTAGCCGAAGAATTGATGATAGCCCGTGATCTTTATTTAGCTGAATATACCGGTTCAAAAATTCACTTTAGTACTATTTCAACTGCGCGTTCGGTTGAATTAATAAAAGAAGCCAAGAAAAAGGGCTTACAGGTAACCTGTGATGTGGCAGCTTATCATTTAGTGCTTACTGACGATGAATTAAAAGGCTTTGACAGCAACTTTAAGGTGAAACCACCGCTTCGTATTCAAAAAGACGCAGACGCGCTCATAGCAGGTTTAAAAGATGGTACCATTGATGCCATCGTATCGCAGCATACACCCCACGAAATAGAGTTTAAGGACGTAGAGTTTGAAGTGGCCGAATATGGCAATGTTGGCTTGCAAACTACATTTTCGCTTGCTATACAGGCGGGCTTGGATATGGAGTTGATAATTGAGAAGCTGGCAATTAGCCCCCGTAAAATACTGGATATAGAATTGCCTGGTATAGCCGAAGGACAAAAAGCCAATCTAATAATTTTTGATGCGGATGAAGAATGGGAATATAATAAAGCCAATAACCAATCAAAATCAAGTAATTCGCCTTTTATCGGGCAGAACTTAAAAGGTAAAGTGTTGTTAACCTGTAACAATAATCAACAGTTTTAATCTTAAAATAACATGATCGATCCCAAAATAAAATCAGCTATAGGCGCTGCTTTGTATAACTTTACAAAATATGGCAGCTTTAACGCCGACGGGTTGATCCCGGCTTTTGAAGACGTTTTTAACTCGGAAAAAGATTTTATGGCTAAGGTTGAAGCGCTCGACGGCGTTTTTGATGATAATTCGCAGTTGGAAGAATTACGCGAAGTGTTTTTCGATCTGCTGATGATCAACTTTTTTAGTGCCGATGTAAAAAAGCTGGAAGAAGATTACCTGGAAACCCCGGAATGGGAGGCTATTGAAGAGCAAACATTAGACAGGGGCACCGAACTGTTAAACCTGCTGCTATACCTGAATGAATGTGAAGACGAGGACATAGAACCTGAACTGGAAGATTACCTGAAAGAGTTTTTACTGGTTGATGAAGACGAGTTCCAGGATGAATACCGTATTTATGAACCTGTTATTTCAAATCAAATATTAATGGAAAGCCCGGTTGACGAGATTAACAAAGTGGCTTTTAAGCTGCCCGAAGATTCAGAACTAAAGGAACTTTTTTACCCGATGATGTGTTTTTTTCAAAACCCAAACACCACACCCGACGTAAAAAATAATATTGCGGCCAAAGCGATAAATAAACAGTTTGATATGGCGGTATTTAGTATATTAGAAGCATTTAACTAACTAACCCTAAAACAATTAAAATGGAAACAACAATTACTACTCCCAAACAAAACGCTACAAAAGTGGCCACCAAGTGGGCATTGCTATACGCCCTTACTGCCATTGTGATTACTTATGCGTTTCAATTTTTGAATGTCGATCAAAACTCGCCCATTAAATACATAACTTATATACCTTTTATAGCGTTTTTAATGATGGCCCAAAAAGAATATAAAGATGTGTTGGGCGGCTATATTTCATTTGGCGATGCTTTTTCCGCAGGCTTTAGATATTCCGTTTTTGGCGGACTGGTATTAGCTGTTTTTATTTATTTATATTTATCCATATTGAGTCCACAGGTACTGGATAAGGCATTAGAAGCCCAGCGTACCGTTATGGAAGAAAAAGGGCTGACTGGCGACCAGGTTGATAAAGCAATGGGGATAGCAAAAAATTGGGGGCCTCTTATTGGCGCATTTGGTGCCGCTGTAGCCTATGCTATTTTTGGAGCGATAATCGCCTTGTTAGGCGCTACCATATTTAAAAAGGAACGTTCGCCTTATGATATTGCACAGGACGCGATTGATCCTACAGTTTAATAATATTTACCAAACTAAGGGGGCTATTTCATTTTTGAAATGGCCTCTTTTGGTTTAATGCTTTAAAGTTTATGAAACCTGTTGAAATAAAAAAACCTGCAACGCATTCAGGCACTCCACAACTTTCTGATTTTTTAACCGGGAAATCAGAGCATACCTTAATGTTATTTCACCATTTTGTTAATGAATATAAGAAGTTGGGTGATGTAACGTTGCACCCAGCTAAAACAATGATAGGGGTAACCAATGGCCATAAACGCATTGCATGGATAACCCAATTAGGCAAAAACTTTATTCATGTAGTTTTTCCGTTTGAAAAAGAATACCCTGATAATTTATGTTTCCAAAAAATAGCGCAGGTGCCCGGCGATGCCCACCAGTTTAACCACCATTTCAGGATGTTTACGGTTGAGGATGTAAATGAGGAAGTATTGCAGTATATGCTGATGGGATATAAGGGGGAATGATTTTATTTTTTGGATTTCACCGATTCTATTTGATTTCACCGATAATCAGTGCAATCATTCTTAAAATCGGTGAAATCTTCATCTTATAAGTCTGCACCGCCTTTTGTTTCTTTCCCAATCCGTTTATCACCGTGCGAGATCAGTTCGCTTACCCTGATGGCTGCGGTTTCAAAGTCGTCGTCATCTTCCTTTAGGAACCGCCAGCCGGAATCATGCGTTTCGCCATTGTCCAATACAAAATCTGTCAATGCCGGTATATCATTTTGGAGGCTTTGATGATAGTGTTTTGAAGTGGCTATCCAAATGCCGTTAAGATCAAGGTTCTTACCTGCCTTGCGCAGAATAAGCATAAGCTTTTTGTTCAGGTAAATATAGTACATGCCAAACATAGGCTTGATCACGATATTACCCGGCAGGTAATCAAATACAAAATTATATGGAGCGGGTTTTGCCATAGTATTAGTCATTATGCACTTAATGTGTTTTGAATATACACTTTATGGTATTGGTATTTAAATAAATTTATGATAATTCATTCACTATTAATTTCGACTTTTACCTGATAATAATTCTATATTGAATTTATCTTTAGTAAATTTGAATATGACAACACTTACAGTAAATATACAAAACGATAAAGACCTGCCTGTTTTGCAGGAAATATTAAATCGCTTTGGAATAAATTATTCAATTGACAATCAAGAAGAATATATTTTTTCTAAGGCAGAAATTGAAGGGTTGCTTAAAACCAAACAAGATTTCTTAGATGGTAAAACCACAGCGCGTAATTGGACAGACATTGAAGATGATTTGAACCGTGCCTATAATTAAGCTTCTTAAACGGGCCGAGATTGAATTGGACGAGGGCTGCGCCTGGTATGAAAAACAGCAAAAAGGTCTTTCTGCTAAATTTAGAAAGGCAATCAAACTCATTAAACTCAATATTCAAATCTCCCGAACTTATTCAAAACGATACAGTACTGATTTACGTTTTACAGTAGTAAAGAAATTCCCGTATATTATGGTTTATTGGTATGATGAAAATTTGGATACAATATTTGTGACTTCAATTTTTCATACAAAGAGAAACCCTGAACGATTTTTCTGAATTATAATTTAATGAATAACCCCGAAACTATCATTGCGCTTGCCACCCCATCCGGAACCGGGGCTATTGGTGTTATCCGTCTTTCGGGGCCGGATGCTATTGTGATAGCTAACCGCGTTTTTAAAGGCAAGGATCTGACCAAACAGCAATCACATACCATTCATTTTGGTAGTATAGTAGATGGGGATGCCATATTGGATGAAGTACTGGTTTCGTTGTTTGTGGCCCCGAGCTCGTACACCCGCGAAAATGTGGTGGAGATATCCTGTCATGGGTCAGCGTTTATTATTGAGTCTATTATTAAATTATTGATCAAAAATGGTGCCCGCTCAGCAAAGGCAGGAGAGTTTACGTTACGCGCATTTTTAAATGGCCAGTTAGACCTTTCGCAGGCCGAAGCGGTGGCCGACCTGATCGCTTCTAATTCAAAAGCATCGCAACAGGTAGCTTTACAGCAGTTAAGGGGCGGTTTTAGCAGCCAGCTACAACAACTGCGCGACCAGTTGGTACAATTTGCCTCATTAATTGAACTGGAACTTGATTTTGCCGAGGAAGATGTTGAATTTGCCAACCGCGACCAGTTAAAAAAACTCATTTATGAAATTACAAGCGTAATTACCGCGCTGATACAATCATTTGAGCTGGGGAATGCGATTAAAATGGGAATTAATGCGGTAATAGCGGGCAGGCCGAACGCAGGTAAATCAACCCTATTGAATGCTTTATTAAACGAGGAGCGGGCCATTGTAAGCCATATTCCGGGTACTACGCGCGATACAATTGAGGAAGTACTCAATATACAGGGCATCAATTTTAGATTGACCGACACAGCGGGTATCCGCGAAGCTACAGATGCCATTGAAAAATTAGGGGTGGAGCGCACAATGGAAAAAATAAGCCAATCGGCATTATTGATCTATGTTTTTGATGCTGAACAAATTACCATTGAAGAATTAAACAGCGATATGGAAAGCCTGCAAAAGCCGGGCGTTACTATGCTGCTTGTCGCTAATAAGATCGACCTGCTATCGCCTGAACAAATAGCGTCTTTACCGCATACCCAAAGCGCTATATTGGTTTCCGCAAAACAAAAACGACATATAGACGAACTCAAACATAAAATATACAGCGCCGCCGTAAAAAATAAGCTAACCGGCCATGAAACGCTGGTAACTAATATACGCCACCTGGAAGCATTACAAAAAACAGAGGAAGCACTGGCACGGGTTTTAAACGGTATAGATTCCGTAACGTCCGATTTTTTATCGATGGATATTAAACAGGCGTTACATTACCTCGGCGAAATAACCGGGGCTGTTACTACGGATGATCTGTTAGAAAATATATTTAGTAAATTTTGTATCGGTAAGTGATTTGAGTAATTTTACTCAATATATTGAGTAAAATTTATAACATGTTTTAACGACCTGTATTACAGAAAGTTATAAAACGTTTTCAAGAGCCAAGGCGTTTTATACAAGTGCTGATGGGCCCCCGCCAGGTAGGAAAAACTACAATGGTAATTCAGCTACTAAAAAAAATAACAATACCTTATATATTTGAATCAGCAGATGCTATACCTGCTTCAAACGCCATATGGCTGGAACAATTATGGGAAAGCGCCAGGTTGAAAATGACAGTAAATCAATCGAAAGAAATTCTTATAGTAATAGACGAAATTCAGAAAATTGATAATTGGAGCGAAATTGTAAAACGTTTATGGGATGAGGATACCCGTAACGGCCAAAACATAAAAGTAATTATTCTTGGTTCGTCGGGGTTATTGTTGCAAAAAGGCTTAACGGAATCATTAACAGGACGTTTTGAATCCACCTATTTAGGGCATTGGAATTTTAGTGAAATGCAACAGGCATTTGGCTGGAATGCTAGCCAATATGCCTGGTTTGGTGCATATCCAGGTTCGGCCTCATTGATAGATGATGAAGAACGCTGGAAACAATATATTAACAATTCAATAATTGAAACAAGTATATCGAAAGATATATTAATGCTTACCAGGGTTGATAAGCCCGCATTAATGAAAAGGCTATTTGAATTGGGCTGTTTATATTCCGGTCAAATACTTTCATATACCAAGATGCAGGGACAATTGCTGGATACTGGAAATACTACAACCTTATCTCATTACCTTGATTTACTGGATACCGCTGGTTTGCTTGCCGGGTTAGAGATTTATGCGGCTGATGTTATTCGTAAACGTGCTTCAAGCCCTAAGTTCCAGGTTCATAATAGAGCGCTGATAAGTGCGCAACGAAATGAATTTTATAAAAACATTGTTGAAGAACCGGCACAATGGGGCCTGATTGTTGAATCGTCTATTGGTGCGCACTTGATAAACTATTCCTTAACAGAGAATTTCAAAGTATCTTATTGGCGACGCGCGAATGAGGAAATAGATTTTGTGTTAGAAAAACGCGGCAGGATAATAGGCCTCGAAGTTAAAAGCAGCACTGCTGGAAGTACATCAGGGATGGCAGCATTTAAAAATAAATATACATCTCATAAAGTGTTATTAATTGGTAGCGGCGGTATACCATGGCAAGAATTTTTGCAAATAAATCCGGTGGAAATATTTAGATAAAAAAACAGACGTGTAACTTATAATTATGAATAATAGGGAACTAATTAAATATCCCCCCCTTTCTTTTAAACGCGTTTACTTTATTATTTCCGTAACCGGTAAAAGTTTCTCGACGATTTTCCCTTTTTCAACCGAAACAAACCAGGTTTTATTTAAGGTATCAACTGCTACAGATTTTACATATTTTTCATTTTGAAATAAAATAGCCGATGCATCGTCACAAGCATATCCGGGTTTTAATTTCCCGCTCAATATTGCTTCCCGGTATAATGGCCTGCGTAATGGTTCATGAAGCCAATGGGGGCTTTGGCTTGTTGGTATAAAGCCCAGGCCCTCACAAACAGAAAGTACGGCAGGCCTCGAATCGGTGGTCCCTCCCTGGAACCAGCAAATTGAACCCGCGCTGCCACCACCTAATATTATCCCTTTATTATAAGCTTTCCTTAAAACGGTGTCAATCCCCTGCACTTTCCATATAGCTATCATGTTCATGGTATTACCGCCGCCAACTATAATGGCATCCATGCTCAGCAGGTTTTGTTCAAAAGTTACCTTGTCGCGGGCCGAAGCTACAAATACGTTTTGTACAAAAGGTTGCATAGGCAGGCCCTCGCAGTTTTTATACCAGGTCAATATAGAAGCGGGGCTGTCGCCTGTGGCAGATGGCATGAAACATATCCTGGGGTTGTTCTTTTTTGTTAAGGCTATTACATATTTGATGAATGGTGCGCCGTAATTGCCGCCCGACGCGAAAATTGTTCTCACAGGTTCGTCTTTTACCTGCGCATTAACTGTAAAATATATAGACAAGATTAACACTGTGAGGGATAGGATTTTTTTCATAACTTTTTAATTAATAGATGCTTTAAATAACAATTAGCCGATCACTAAATATAATAAGTAAATTATAGATTTTTAAATTGCAGACAACTAAATATTAATTATAGCCGTATCTATCATATAGATACCCACTAACAGATGGTGTCCTGAAGCACATTTATTGAATATTTTATTCTACTGATGCATAATAATAAACCAACAACACTGGTGATACTTTCGCCCGGTTTTCCTGAAAATGAGGAAGACACCACCTGTCTGTCGCATCTGCAAACATTTATAAGGGCAATACAAAGAGCCAGGCCCGATTTAACGCTTATTATTTTAACTTTTCAATATCCGTTTTTTTCAAAAGAATACCTTTGGAATGGAATCAGGGTTATATCATTTGGGAACAAATATAATAACAGGGCGCTCAATTTGTTTACGGGTTTACGGGTTTGGCTTTCATTAAAACGATTAAATAAAGGTTATCAAATTATAGGGCTTTTAAGTTTTTGGTTTGGTAAATGCGCGCTTGTTGGCAGTGACTTTGCTAAAAAATACAACTATAAACATTATTGCTGGGTACTTGGGCAGGATGCCAAACCAGCGAATAAATATTTAAAGAAAGTTAAACCAGGTAGCGAATCGCTTATCATAGTATCTGATTTTATTGCTCAAAGCTTATATAAAAATTATGGAATTAGACCCTTGCATATTATCCCAATGGGTATTGAGCCAGCATTATTTAATACCGAAGATACGCCCCGGGATATTGATATTTTAGGCGTAGGATCATTAACCGCGTTAAAACAGTATACTGTTTTTTTAGAAGTAATTACTTTATTAAAAGTCAAACTGCCCGGCATTAAAGCAGCTATTTGTGGTGAAGGCCCGCAAACTGAACTGCTTGTTTCAATGGTTAAAACTTTGGGTATTGAAAATAATATTTCTTTTATTGGATCGATACCGCACGTAGAAGCGTTAGCTATAATGAAAAAAGCTAAAATATTGCTGCATCCATCAAATTACGAGGGCTTTTCAACCGTATGTATGGAAGCATTGTATGCCGGTGCCAAAGTAATTAGTTTTATAAAACCAATGGCTTTTGATATACAAAACTGGCATATTGCGGCTGATAAGAAAGAAATGGCAAACATTGCAGTAAATATTTTGCAGGATACGCAAACCGAATATCAACCGGGCTTGCCTTACGCGGTATACGATTGCGCAAAGGCAATCACTAATTTATTTGACCCGAAAGAACGCGTTGCCGAAATGCAACCGGCAAAAATAGCTTCATAATAATTTGATAAATGTCACTTGAAATACCATTTTCTCCTCCGCGTATTGATCAAAAAATTATTGATGAAGTTGTTGATACATTAAAATCAGGCTGGATTACTACGGGGCCTAAAACCAAATTGTTTGAAAAGCAGCTCACTGCTTATACCGGCGCAAAGGCAACTTTATGCCTTAATTCGGCCACAGCAGGTTTAGAAATTATGCTGCGGTGGTTTGGTGTTAAAGACGGAGATGAGGTAATATTGCCTGCTTGCACTTATGGTGCAACAGCCAATGTAATTATACACTGCGGGGCTAAACCGGTTTTTGTTGATACAGGCAACGATTTCAATATCAGCATTAAGGGCATGCGCAAAGCAATTACTAAAAATACAAAGGTTATTATGCCCGTTGATTTTGGGGGATGGCCCTGCGATTATGATGAGATAAACGCCCTGGTTAATGAACCGCAATATATTGATATGTTTGATGCACGCACTGCAATACAGAAAACATTGGGCCGGGTTTTAATCCTTTCAGATTCGGCACATGCTATCGGTGCCAAATATAACGGTAAAATGTCGGGTAGCTTTACAGATGTAAGTGTATTCTCGTTTCATGCGGTTAAAAACATCACCACGGCCGAGGGAGGTGCAATAGCATTAAACCTGCCCCCTCAATTCAATAATGAGGAAATATATCAGTATTTAACTATAAAAGCTAATCATGGACAAAGTAAGAATGCAATGGCTAAGCTGCAACCGGGGGCATGGAAGTACGATATTGTTGAAGCGGGTTATAAATTTAATATGACTGATATTGTTGCGTCAATAGGTTTAGTTGAACTGGAAAGGTATGAAGCAGATACATTGATGCGCCGCAAAGAGATTATAGCGCATTATAAACAACTATTAAGCGGATATAGCTGGGCAAAGTTGCCTGTTATGAAAAGCGACAAAAAAGAATCATCTTATCACCTGTTTCCGTTGCGCATAAATGGGGTATCAGAGCAGCAACGTGATGAAATTATTGCACAAATTGGCCGCAAGGGCATAGCTGTTAATGTACATTTTATACCCATTCCGATGATGAGCTATTATAAGGCTTTAGGTTATGATATAACTGATTACCCTAATAGCTATAATAATTATAAGGCCGAAATTTCATTGCCTGTATATTATGACCTGAGTTTGCACCAGGTTGAACAAGTTGTACAGACATTGGCTGATGCTGTGAACAATGTATTAGGTAACACGCCGGCACTTACTAAAGTGAAACGGCAATTTTTTCAATCCGTTGCGCGATAGCTTCAAAAGACAGGTTTGACTTATAATATTCCAGGCACATGTCGCGTTTTTGCTGTAAATCTATTTCCTGGCTTTGTATCAGGGCAGCTAATAAAGCATTTTCACTACCGGGTTCGTACAGCAAGCCGCATTTGCCGTTATCTGTTATCATCCTGAACGAAGATATATCTGTTACAACAGGTACGCACCCACATGACATGGCTTCACAAACTGCGGTTCCGCTACCCTCGTAATGTGACCCTGAAAGGATAAAATCAACGCTGTTATACCAATATAACAATTCATCGTTAGGGATTTTTCCAATAAGTACTATGGACTTAATACGAGGATGGCTTTCCAGTATTTCAAGTATTTTGGGCAACAACTCATCTGTACCATAAATCATATACAATACAGCAAATGGATAAGAGTTGGTAAACTTCAGGAACGCGCTGATCACATTTAACGGATCTTTGTTCTGGTCAAGTCTCCCAACCCATAAAAAAGCAGGTTTTCCAATTACCCCAGTTGCTGCTATTGCTTGTGATTTTTTGACGGGATAAAACACAGAAGATACCTCCATTACCTCATGTATTTTTTGCGCCGACACCAGGTTGCCTTTATCTACCCAATCTACTCCCATCGCGTACGATGCAAATAAATAGGCATCAACATAATAGCTTGCCCAACGCTGTAAGTGTTTTTTTATACCAGTAAAAGGTTTTTCAGCATGGTTTTGAACCATGATTTTTACTTTTCGGCCCAGGTGAAAACGTAATAATATAACTTGCAATGGAAAATGCAGCCCCTGTATAAATACTACATCCGGATTTTGTTTTTTAATAAAACGATGAAGTTTAACAGGGAGATATCGTCCTAACTTCGACAATCGTTTAAAACGATAATCAACACCATTTTTAAAGTATTCACCATTAAAATCTATTTGTTCAACGCTAATAACGGAGTTATTAATGCTCAACGCCTCTAAAATACCTGTATAAAACCTGATATTAAATACCCACGCTGCCGGATCATTAAACTCTTTTGTAAATACATAGCTTGCTGATACAAATTTCATTTGATAGTTACCGGAAAATTAGCTTCAGGATAATATTGTCTAATGTTTTTGATCAATCCGGGTACATCACTTTGTACATATTTACAAACCCCATCAATATATATTTTGCTGAATCCGGTTATATCTGTTTGTGTTAACTGGTTATGTAATGAGGCATCAAATACCCTGATATTACCTTTGTGCAGTACTAATAATATATCTTTAGGCTCAATTGTAAAAAAGGCTTGCATGCCGTTTTTTTTGTCCTTTCGGCTGGCTATTACAATATCCGCGTCTTCTTTGGTTTTAATTTCTTTACATCCTGTATTCCAGATTATTGCAGCGTTTATATTTAGTGAGTTATATAACTCAGTGTCAGTAAGCATTTCTGTTTTCCGGGCCAATGATATGTGGTCCCATATATTCCAATTACCTGTTAAGGTCGAGTCCGTACCGAACAGGATAGGCGTATGATCTTTTAGCCGCTTTATAGGGGCGGTTTTATCTAATAAAAAGTAATTTGATTGTGGGCACCAAACTATCGCTTTAAACTTTTTTGCCTGGCTTTCAGACATCGCTACAGCATGTATCCCTATCAGCGTTTTTCGCAATAAGTTCCACCTGGTAAGCTGATTAATTTCATGATATGATGCGTCGTCCCGTCCCTCGCCAATATGGATAACTACCGGAAATTTTGTTTTTAAGGGATTATTGAGTTTTAATTTCCATTTTTTTTCAAACCGTACTGAATGTAAACAATAATATTTTTCATGTACGCTAATTAGCGGGTTGGATGTTTGTAATCTTTCACCATGATTTACAACTGTTGTAACCCCGCACACAAGGTTCTTAAGTATGCCCCATTGTTCACGCAACAACAATGGTACTTTTAAAACTTTCGAAATCTCTTCTTTATAATTTTCATGAATATGCTTACCCCACTCGGTATAATTGTTGTAAATTTTATTGCCTAACTGGGGGAATAAATTAAAGTCTAAATGATCATGCGAATTAATGAGTCCCGGAAAAATAAGGGCATTATCAAACGTAAGTTGTACATGGTCAATTTTATAAGATATTCCACTACCTGATACGTCAGCTATTTTAGTACCATTGACCCGGACATTGACCGGGCGGTCACTATCAATTAGCGTTACATTATTTAATACCATTATACCCCCGTCTCAAATGTATACCATATATAATCCGCGAATCTTTAAACATTTCATATACCGGCAATGCGTTTTTTGCAGCGTAATAATGCCTTACTGATTCATCAACAACCCGTTCGGCTTTACTTACAACATGGAAATCATTTTTTAGTAAAATCCCCTCTATATCAAATACATAATGTACAAAATTTTGTACAGTTATTTGTGTTTTTTTATGCTCAAAAGTCCTTTTACCGCCAAATGCCAGCGCATTCGGATGAAAATCGGTAATGATAATATCCCCTTTATTTTTTAATATCCTGCACCATGCCTGTAACGCTTCATCTATATTTTCAATATGGGCAACAGTAAGCGTTGATACAATTACGTCATACGAAGCATCAGGAACAGATGAAAAGAGGTTATTGGTTATTTGATGCGTATAAGCTTGCGGGAATTTTTCATTTAAGCGTTTAAGCATCCCCGGCGATACATCAAATCCTGTTAAGCTAAGTGGACGTTTACTTAGCAATTTGTCCCAATGCCTGCCGGTACCACAACCAATATCAGCCACCCGTTTATTTCTTAAATCTATATTATCCAGTAGTCCGGAAAACAACACTTCATCCATATCCAGCATCAAATTGCCAGGTTGGGTGTCATAATTTTCAGACCATAGATCATAGGCTTCTGCCGGTCCTTTTTCCTTTACCGGGTAAAAGAAATAATTTTTACGAATGATTTTTTTCAGGGCTTTTATCACGGCGGTTGGTTTAAATAACTGGTGCATTCAGCAATAAATACGGGGTACAAGTTATTTGGGTTGCCTGTTGTTTATTTATGTATACAGGCAACCACCGCAGTATGCACGGCGTATTTATAGTGTTATCGAAGTATTAGTTGGAATAAATGATTGTTAATATCAGGGGCTGCATACCCCTGATATTTTAAATTTATGTGATGAATAAAATATTGCTGTTCAACCCCAAAAGTGCCAATGCAAAATATCGCATACCAAATTCTATTTTAAATATCGCGGCTTCGGTTGATGGGAAATATGAGTGGGTAATTGTTGACGGGAATTGTGAGGCTGACCCTATCAGGAAAATTGAATCATATGTAGATACAGGTGAGTTTAAATATTTTGGCTTCACCGTAATGCCAGGGCCGCAATTAAGACAAGGTATTATCGCTGCGAAATCAATTAAGTTAAAATATCCGCAAACTAAAATGATATGGGGCGGTTATTTTCCGTCCAACCATTCAGAGTCGGTCCTTTACTCTGGCTACGTGGATTTTATAATTAACGGCCCCGGCGACCATGCCTTCCCGTTACTGATAGATGCGCTGGAAAAAGACCAGCCCTACGAGTTTATCAGCAACCTGATCTATAAGGACAGGGACGGAAAAATATTCAAAACAGCTAAAGAAGACCTGATTGATCAGGAATCATTAGCCCCATTACCTTATGATAAGCTCAATGAATTTTACCCCATTCCTAAATTTTTGGGTAAAACTTATTTGGGTGATCATACCCTTGCCTATCATTCAAGTATCGGTTGCCCGTTTACCTGTTCGTTTTGCGCTGTAGTGCCTATTTATGAGGCACGGTGGAAAGCGAAATCGGCAAAAACGGTTTATAAGGATGTTAAATACATTAAAGAAAAATGGGGAGCAGACGCAATAGAGTTTCATGATAATAATTTTTTCGTTTCAGAGAAGCGCGCGGTTGAATTTTCAAACCTGATGATGGGGGAGAATATGACGTGGTGGGGAATGGCCCGTATTGATACGATGAGCAAGTTTAAAGATTCGTCGTTAGAGGCTATTCGTGCTTCGGGTTGCAAGTGCATATTCTTTGGTGCCGAAAGCGGCAATAATGCCATACTGGAGCAAATGGATAAAGGCGGCACACAGACCGGCGACCAGATACTTGAATTTGCCGGGCGGCTAAAGAAGTTCGACATCATACCCGAATATTCATTTGTATTAGGTACACCCGCACCCACACCCGAACAGGTTGAGGCTCAAATTGATTTTGAAATTGATTTTATTAAACAAGTAAAAGCGGTTAACCCTAAAACAGAGATCATTATTTATACCTATAGCCCCGTACCTACGGCAGGCTCCGAATTATACAAGCAGGTATTAGAAAGCGGGTTTAAGTTCCCGCAGACATTAGAAGACTGGATAAGCCCCGCGTGGGAAAACTTTGACCTGCGAAAAAACCCGCTTACCCCGTGGTTAACGCCCGAAATGATAGATAAAATAAGAAATTTTGAAACTGTGTTAAACGGTGTTTATCCTACAGTTACCGATATACGTTTAAGCCGTATAAAAAGAGAACTGATCAAACTGGTATCTACTATTCGTTACAAGATCAATTTATATCATTATCCATACGAAATTAAATTATTGCAAAAGATATGGAAATACCGGCAACCAGAGATACAGGGGTTTTAAGCAGTTCATAGCATATAGTTCATGGTTCATAGTCATAAATGCATTTAATGGTTTAGTACTTTGAACTTAAACTCAATTTAAAAAAATGACAGGGCAAGATTTATATACTACTTATAAACGATATAAGACATTACATACCCATGTGGTGTCGGCATTGCCTGTGGTAATATTAATGCCCCACAGCGCTTGCAACTGCCGCTGTGTAATGTGTGATATATGGAAAGATAATAAAAACCTGAAGCAATTAACAGAGCAGGATATTAACGGCTTGCTTGTCTCGTTAAAAAAATTTGATACCAAACAGGTTGTCATGTCGGGAGGGGAGGCTTTATTGAATACTAACTTTTTCAGGTTATGCCAAATACTAAAAAATCAGGGAATTAAAATCAGTTTGCTTACTACCGGCTTATCCATAAAAAATCATGCCGATGAACTGATAAAATGGGTCGACGATCTTATTGTATCACTGGACGGGGATGAACAATTACATGATACCATCAGGAATATACCTAAAGCGTTTAAAAAACTTAAAGAGGGTGTAGAATATATTAAAGCTATAAATCCTGACTATAGGATCACGGCCCGTACGGTGATACATCGTTTAAATTTCAGGAACTGGCAGGCAATTATTGATGCGGCAGAAGCGATGGGAATTGACCAGGTTAGTTTTTTACCGGCTGATGTAAGCAGCCATGCCTTTAACCGTCAAACTGCCTGGAGCGAGCCTAAGCAGCACGAAATATTAATATCAGAAAGAGAATTACCTGAATTGCAGGAAATGATATACTACATCATAACCAATAATAAAGCGGCTTTTTATAATGGATTTTTTGCGGAATCGACACTTAAAATTCAAAACATATATCAATATTATGCGGCGTTTTACAGCTTAAATGCTTTCCCTTATAAAAAATGTAACGCCCCGTGGGTATCGACAGTAATTGAAGCAGACGGAAGCGTTCGGCCGTGTTTTTTTCATGACGTGATAGGCAACATCAGGGATTCATCATTAAGCGATATTTTAAACAGTACTAAAGCAGTAAACTTTAGGAAAACACTGGATATAAGTACCAACAGTACTTGCGTTAAATGTGTTTGCAGCCTGAATTTATCACCATTTGCAAAGCTGACCTGATGAACAAAATACTTTTCACACATTCTTACTTTTTGCGTTTCGATCCTAAACAATGGGCGCTGGGTCAGCCTTACGCACCATTAGGCACTTTATATGCTGCTTCATTAATGCGTGTGATGGGTTATGATGTATCGCTGTTTGACACAATGTTCATTGCCGATCCCAACGAAGTTTTAACATTGATAAATAATACCCGGCCTGACTTTTTTGTGATATATGATGATGGGTTCAACTACCTCACCAAAATGTGCCTTACAAATATGCGCGAAGCCGCGTTTAGCATGTGTAAGCTGGCAAAGGCAAATGGGTGTACTGTTATTGTATCCAGTTCTGATTCGACCGATCGTTATGCTGAATATCTGGATGAAGGGGCTGATTTTGTTATAATTGGTGAAGCTGAACATACCTTACTGGAGCTAACTGATCATATCAGGATGAGAAAAAACAATTATGCAGGGATACAAGGATTAGCCTATAAGGATGGAAGTAACGTTCTTAAAACACCTGGCCGAGCGGTTTTAAAGAATTTGGATAGCTTACCGTTACCCGCCTGGGACTTAATTAATATTACCCATTACCGGGAAACCTGGCTTAAACACGCCGGTTATTTTTCGTTAAACATGAGCACAACCCGTGGCTGCCCCTTTAAATGTAACTGGTGTGCAAAACCTATTTATGGTAACCGCTATAATTCACGCAGTCCTGAAAATGTGGTGAAGGAAATAAAGCTGCTAAAGGAAAACTATCACATGGACCATATTTGGTTTTGTGATGATATTTTTGGCTTAAAACCGGGATGGGTTTTAGAGTTTGCAAACTTATTGCAAAAAGAAAATATACAGATAAGGTTCAAGATACAATCAAGGGCCGACTTGCTTGCCGAAGAGGATATTGTAAAAGCATTAGCTATGGCCGGGTGCGAAAATGTTTGGATAGGGGCTGAAAGCGGCTCACAAACAATACTTGATGCGATGGACAAAGGTATTACCGTTCAACAAATACATACTGCTACCAATTTAATGAAGAAAAATGGAATAAAGCCATCTTTTTTTATACAGTTTGGTTACCCTGGCGAGCACAAGGAAGATATTGCATTAACTATTAATATGATCAATGAGTTACTGCCATTTGAGATAGGTATATCTGTTTCATATCCATTACCGGGCACTGTATTTTATGATAGGGTAAAGACCGACCTGAAGAAAAAAACTAACTGGACAGATTCAGATGAAATGGCTTTAATGTTTACCAACACATTTCCGCCTGTATACTATAAACAACTGCACAAGTATGTTCACAAAAACTATCATAAACACCTGGCAAAAAACAGCTTATTAAAGTTGATAAAAAGCCCTTTGCAAACCAATATTAACGGTTTAAAAAAAGCGCTTTCGGTTTTGTATTATACACCGGCCACCTTGATTGAAAAACTAAAGTTAAATCAATTAGAACGGATATGACGTTGTCTGCATCCCGAATAAACGAGCAATACGCCGAAGAAGCATTCAGCAGGCAGTCGGTCATTTTTGATGAATTATATTCAGGGAATGCTATTGTTAATTATAAACGCAACCGTGTGCGCACCCATGTCTTAAAATATTTAAAAACAGCCGGAACTATACTTGAATTAAATAGCGGGACAGGAGAGGATGCTTTGTTTTTTGCACATAAAGGGTTTAAGGTACATGCTACCGATATATCTGTTGGCATGCAAAAGCAACTCAAACAAAAAGTTGAAAAGAATAAATTGGGGCACTTGATCAGTAATGAATTATGTTCATATACTCAATTACATGATTTAAAGGAGAAAGGGCCGTACGATCATATATTTTCAAACTTTGCCGGGTTAAACTGTACAGGTGAACTGGATAAGGTTTTAACTTCATTTACAACATTGCTCAAACCGGGTGGTGTAGCAACGCTGGTTGTGTTACCCAAATTTTGCTTGTGGGAGTTCCTGTTGATCTTTAAAGGGAAATTCCGAACAGCTTTCAGAAGGTTGTTTAGTAAAAATGGCCGTAAAGCGCATTTGGAAGGTACGTATTTTACTTGTTGGTATTATAATCCATCCTATATTGTCAATAATCTTAAAAATTCATTTGACCTGCTTTCTGTAGAAGGGTTATGTACTATTGTGCCGCCATCGTACATAGAAGGATTTGCAGAGAAATACCCGGTTTTATTCCAAAATTTACAAAGGGCAGAAAATAAACTAAGATTTAATTGGCCCTGGAAGATCATGGGTGATTATTATATCATATCGCTCAGAAAAAAGCAAGCCTGATAGTGCCTCTATTGCAGGTTACCCATCGATTATCAGGCAAGGAATGATTAACAGTAAATTTATTGGGAATGTTTAACGTGACAGATCAATACCTAAACTGTTCTGCGGTTCAATAAGCAGCGTAGACACTTTGTTTTCATATTGCCTGAGCAGTTTATTTTGAAAGTTTTTTGGATCGGGTTTGGCGTAGTGTTTATCTGCATCCAATGCTAAAATTTTGCCTTTGGCGTTCAGCTTTTTTTCTACTGTCTTTTTAAACCACCTGTTGGCTGTTATTTTCATTAATGTATCGTCAATTAAATTACCTATAGCATTATTAAACAAGGCCTCAATTATTTTTTTTAAAAATAAAATTTCAATAGGTTTTGCTGATGAGACCCGCATTATTTTATTAGGTAAATAGTTTCTGGTCCATGCATTTGCCGAATAAAAACGTTCAAATTGAGTATCGCCTTGTAATGGCATCAGGGTAACAATTTCTATTGCTGTGTAGATGGTTTTTTCAACAATTTCCAGTTGTAGTTCATCTACATAATAATTCATGCAAAAATAATCCTGTTTGTTAACAAGGTAGGTCAATTTTTTAAAAGCATGCATCAATGTACGAGCTATCCAAAGCCTGTTTGGAGCGGTAATGATAAACAGGTCGATATCTGAATTTTCATCAGCAAAATTTTTCGATAACGATCCCGAAATAGCTATACCACGTACGTAAGGAAACTTGATCAACAGATTGCTTACCCTGCCGGCGATTTTAATTAATTCAGCAGCTTTCTTATTGCCTGCAAACCTGCGCGCAAGTAATGAATGATCATTTTTCAGGCTATAAAACCTGTCAAACTGGTATATAGACCGGTTGCCAACCAGGCATTTTATAGCATCGTTATACTCATTTTGATCATACCGGTTTTTGAGAAATAAATAAATCTCACCACTGGTTAATGGATAATTGAATATATCAAAATATGCAAGAGTAGCTAATATGTTATCTTTAATTTCTGACAAGTGCCTTGCGATTAATAGACCGTTATTTATTTTAATGTTATAACTAAGGGAATTATATAACTGTTATATATAATTATGACGTGATAAACAACAAATGGGTTGCCTGTAATGATAAATTATTAAGCAGTATTTATTTAATTTACAGCTTTTTTTATCGTTAAATGTGCAGGGACTGCCATTTGTGATGAGAATGAAAAAAAGGAAAAGAAAAATGCGTAAAAAATAACTCCCTTGTCTACATCTAATATATCTTCAGAAGTAGAAACGATAGCTATTAGTAACATAAAAGTGAAAAAAAGCAGGTCTTTTCTTTTAAAAGCCATTCGGAAGCCGGCTATTAGTGTGGCTATATAGATCAGTAATCCTATAATACCCGACTTTAATAAGAAACTGAGGTATTGATTATGGGCGTTTAATTGGTGTAAAAAAGAATTGTAATACTTTTTTTCATAAAAGGCATTCTGTAATAAACTGACCTCTGAACCTGCCCCATATCCGATGATGGGATGTGTACTTATCAATTCGCCTGTAACCCGCCACCTGGCTAAACGGGATTCTGTAGTTTCTCCGATAGTGGCATCAGTAAGATCAGATTTAAGGTCGCTTACATAACGTTCTCTAAAAGTACCCGAGTTAAGTATACCCGCTATCAATATTATAGAGACCGACGCAGTAATCATCATAAAATTGCGGCGTTTATGCCCATCAAGTAAAAAAAATGGAATAGCAACGTTAATTACCAGGAATAAACAAAAAAATACCGATTTAGAGCAAAGCTGAATTAACCCGGCGAAAAGAATAAATATACAGGTAATATAAAATGCCTTGTAATTGAGCGACTTTTGTTTTATCAAAACCGATAGTAAATAAACCAGCGCTATTACTACCTGCATTGATAAAAAAGTGGCGTGCATATTAATGGGTTCCGAAAAATTATGATTGACAAAGGCTGCTGAAAAAATAGTTGAAAATGGTAATTTATAATGCCTGATAATGTGCAGGGCATCAAAATAAAGATAAGCTATAGTCGCTGTGCAAACCAGCGAAAAACAAAGCAATAAGGATGACCGGTATTTTTTGAGATCAAAAGAACTAAGGCAAAAAACCAATGGAAACAGCAGGATGGTAATTTGTTTGCCCCATTCATTATAACCGGTTGATTTATTTACCGCGTAAAATGTACTGAAAACTGTCACGAAAAACACCGACTGTAACACAAACATGCTTAATGTAAAAACAAGTTTTGCTTGTTGTTTATTGAAATGAATTAAGGTATGTACAATGAAGCTTATTAAAATTATATGACTGTAAAAACGGTCAAAAGGCAGACTGGCCAACAACAGTAGTAAATGGTAATAGCTTATTTTGTTAGCAAGGCTATCCCTGGCAGGGAACAATTCTTTCATAGTTGGAAGTATAATAACACTCCGTTATAAACTCTTCATACTGATCAACAATGTTTTCCCAATTAAACTGGTACTTTATTTTATGAAGATTATTGATTACCATGTTTTTTTCCGTTTCTTTTCGCTGTACGGTTTCAACCAGTGTTCTAACCTCGTTTGCATCAGAAAAATAGAAAGCATCTGAATGCAGCACTGATTTATTAAACGGGTTATTATGTGCGGCTATTAAAGCTTCACTTGCCATTGCTTCTAAAAGCGACGGATTGGTACCACCAACGCTATGGCCATGAAAATACAGGTATGAATTGTTTTGCAATGACCGAACTTTGGCCGCATCAAACATTGATCCCTTAAATTGGATGCGGTCGTCGTTCTTAAATTTGTGAGTTATGTATTTGCCAAAACGATTACCCGTATCACCCAAAACCTTAAATGTTTTGGGCGAAGCGCTATTGTTAAAGCCCTCTAAAATGGTTTCTATATTATTTTCTGGCTCCATCCTGGCCATCAATAGAAAGTAATCCTCTTTTGCCATTTCAGAGCGATTAAACTGTTCCCGTTCCATTTCGGAATACACATCGGCACCATAAGGAATGTATTTACTGTCGATACCGTATTTATCCTGTAAGTATGATTTGATCACCAGCGAATCGGCTATATAAAACTGGCTGTGTTTTACAGCTAATTTTTCGGCATGTTTTAAAAAGGCCTGTACAGTTTTTGAATATTTTGTTCTTTTCCATTCAAGCCCGTCCATATTGGTAATGATCGTGCTTTTTTCAGGATACAAATTACCCCAAACCGAGCTGCTGGTATAGCCCATTAGCATAATCACGTCAAACTTTTGCCTCCTTGCATCCAGGATACAACTGAAATCATAAACAAATTGCCCTGCGGTGCCTATTAAATATTCGGGGTCATAACAATGCCTTATTTGTACGCCATTCCAGCTACTTTGGGTATATGGATGATTATGCGAATTATATACCGTAACCGAATGGCCTCTTTGTACTAACCCTGCCGAAACATATTCTGAAATATGCTCAAAACCCCCATAATGATTCGGGATGCCGCGGGTTCCTAATATTGCTATTTTTAATTTCATGGTGTAACTGCTAACTGATACGCTAATTTTGTTTGTAAGGCTGCCTCACTCCACGTATATTTTTTTAATATTTTTTGACGGAGGTTTTCATTAGAGGGGGTTTTGCCGGCTTTTACAATCGCCGACAGTATACTTTCCGGGTTTGCGGGGTCGCAGTAGAAGGCTTCTTCGCCAAAATATTCCTTTGCATCGCCTTTGTCGGTTATTACGATATTGCAACCCATTAACGCCGCTTCAATAGAGCTTAGGCCCGTTGTTTCAAACCAGCTTGGCAGTATGTGAACTTTGGCCTGCTGATAATATTTTACCAATTCATCCTGCGGGATATGATCAATAAAAACAATATTATCAGCTGCTATATCCCGGCAATGATGGTAGTAAGCCGCCTGGTTTGGCGCATACGCACCTATAATCAATAGTTTAAACCCGGTGTTATTTAATGCCTTTACCAGGTTTAATTGATTTTTAAGCCCTTCTATCCGGGCTACACATAACACCAGCTTATCATCTTTGATTATAGAGGGATCATATTCAAACAGATTGGGGTTAACACCGTTTGGTATAATTGAATGCCTTGTGCCATTTGTATAGGTTTGTACAACACGTTTATATTCCGATTCGGAATTTGGCAATATCATAGCAGCCGTACGCAATATTTCAATAATACTTTTACGCTGGCCTTTCCATATATATGAAAGGCTTGAAAGGTGATCTTTACCCAATACCCAGCGGGCCATTGTTTTTAAATATTCAATTCTGTCTGCCGAAAATTGACTGAACACAACACCAATGCCTTTACGGTGATGTTTATCATATTCACTATAGTCACATAAAATGGTAGAAACAACAAAAGGCTTTCCGGCTTTTTTACTATGATAAAGTATATCAGCGGGGCGTATGATATTAAAAAAATGCAGCAGGTCGTATTGTTCGTAAGCTATTACCTCGTTCGTCAACCGTATCTCAGTGGCTATACCAATTACGGATAACTGCCGCGCGGTTTGTACAGCCTGGACGGTATCCCCGCCCGGAACAGAATAAAATGTTGATCTTGCTATTATAGCTACCTTCATGTTGTTGTAACTTATAATCGGTTTGGGCTCATTTTATGAAGCCATGAAATAAATCGCTCGGGTAAATAACTTATTGTATAAAGCAGGTAATTGTCTAATCGTGATGGGCGCATGCTGATCGCCTTTTTTACATGTGCACGCGCTTTTTGAGGTTGGTAGTTATTGGCCAGGAATTTCTTTCCGCATAAGGCGTGATAGGATCCTTCCTTTATATGCTGAACATCCTGGTTTTTGATTATAGCCAACAGCTCATTCCCTTCTCGCGAGGTTATTGAACCACTTAATACGGCGTTTCTCTTCAACTCGCGAAAACGCTTACCCCGCCAGCGTTCATCAATAGTTACCGAAGTTGGATTTAACCTGTATTTGATCAATGGCTCTGCCAGGTTGCAAAACTTACCTGCTTTCGCAATAGCTGTCCATAGCATATAATCTTCAAAGTTATGCGCGTCGGTGGGGTACCCTCCGGCATTGCATACGCTTTGTTTTTCATACATCACTGCAGGATGCACAAACGGGCAATAGAAATATAATTTTTGCATGATCTCCTCATGCGAATGTGCTATACAATAAAAATGAAACAGGAATTCGTCGTTCTCTAAAATATAATCAGCATCACTGCCAACTAAAATATATTCCGGATTTTCCTGTAAAAAACCAAGTTGTTTTTCAAGGCGTTCCGGATAACAAACATCATCCGCGTCAAAGCGGGCTATATAGATGCCTTTCGAACGCTTAAGGCCGGTATTTAAGGCTGCGGCTACACCCATATTGTGTTGGTTTATTACCACAATACGCCGGTCGTAAAAGGTATTGATCACATCCAGCGTCCCGTCGGTTGAGCCATCGTTAACTATAACCAGTTCAAAATCTGCATAGGTTTGCCCCAAAACAGACGCTATAGCGTTGCCTATGTACTTTTCCGCATTGTAAGCCGGCATTAAAACGGTTATCGTTGGGTTAGCGTCCATTTATTTGCCTGGGTTTTTAACTAAATTTTTACTTTCCTTAACATTCAGGAAAAGCATTAGCTCGAACATTACCATTACCGATAATTGCTCAAACCAGTAGTCAATAAAAAATATCGCCATTACAAATAACAGTATAGGAATACCATAAGTTAATTGCGGATAATGCTTTGCAAAAAATGCCAGGTAGAATACAAACAGGCTTAATAGTCCCAATAAACCATATTCAGCCAGCATTTGATCATATACAGAAAAAGGACTGTTGGTTAATGAATGAAGGCTTGCGCCCCTGCTAAAAAAGTTGAGATATATATCCAGGTGGTTAACTAAAAAGTCGCGGTTGATATAAATGTATTTTGCGGGGTATCCACCGGTAAACTTTAACCCTGTTGCCCTAAAAGCCAGTTTTGATGAGAAATTACCCATTCCCGCGCCGGTAAGTATTTTTTCAGGATGATCTTTAATGAAATTAAATGTTTGTAAAATACCGGTAACCTTGCCCGGTACAGGCGTAAAATTCTTTTGCCTGCCGGAAATTGGTAACTCAGCTTTATGTGCAGCAACAAAATCAGCTAATTGCTTTTGCTCGGGCGGAGTAATAGTGCGATTTTGATATATGGGGGCATTAAGGTCTGGTTTGGGGATCAATATTTTACCTGCATTAGTTATGAGTATAGGTTCGGCAGCCGTTTTTAATGTTTCTTTTTTATGATTTATATTACGGATGCTGTCGAGATACAGCATCGCAATTTTTTGCTTCTTTTCTTCGGGGTTTAGCGTACTATCCGGCCTTTGAGTAACCGGAACCGGGTTGGTTGGCCACGGACTTTTATAATCTTTTTGATAGATAATTATTTTAAATGTATTAACAATATAATCGTTATTCTGAGGAGATATTTTTGCCATAAATACTACTAAAAACATCAGGCAAACCACAAGCAAGCTCTTTTGCTCCTTAGTGCTATTAAAAATAAATATAAATGCGAGTATTATAAACAGGATTACATTGGTGAAGTTGCTGCCTGTAAGCAATAAAACAGCCATGCAGGTAAGCAGCATCGCCGGATTTTTTTTCGTCAAAAAATAGAATACGCCAAATGCATTTAAAACGGCGTTGGTTGTTGAAGTATCAAAGGTGAGGCCCTTTACATAATCGCCGGTGCTAACAAAGTATTTTTGGTACTCCCCCTGGTAGCTGTATGGGTTAATTGCCCCGGTTATCCAAACTATATAGGCCAGGTTTAAAAAAGAAACCACGGCATTGGTGATAAAAAACACCACTATAGTGCGGTGCACCACTTCGGTATCATTACGTTCAACGGCTAACTTAACCTGGTGGACGGCGAGTATACAAATCAACCAAAATATTATACCGGTTAGTAAAACCAGCGGGTAATTGTGCGTAGCGTAATTTTTGTTAATGAAAAGACCAGCAATTGCGATAATGATTACTAAAGGATAAAAGAGCGGCAGCCTCGGGTTTTTGATGCTAAAACCAAATTTGAAATTGAATTTCAGTAAATAGATAAGAATTATCGCTGGAATTTTTATAGCTATTTTTACATTTAAAAACAATAAAAGGAACAAAAGCAGGTGCCAATCTACATTGCTTTTTAGCCTTTTTAAATTAAACTTAGGAGGGTTAATATCCATTACTTTAATCAAAGTTGAAATTGCCTTTGGGGTTAGTCAAAGGCTTGGGAGATAATTCCTTAAATTTCTTTATTTTGATTACGCATTGAACGCGGAAATGGTTGCCTTAGCAGGCAAAGAAATGAACCTGATCTACCAGTCAAGCAGTTGTATGAAATTTTTCCGGTCTGTTAAGCGTATTTGCGCGGTAAGCAATAATAATAACGCATAAATAAATACGGATAAGGGTAATATCATCCAGGTATTTATGGGCAGCATTTTTGCTGCAAAACCACTGCATAAAGCGCAGCCCGTGCAAATGGCCAGCGTATGCCAAATGGATTTTAAATCGGGGATCTGGTTTTTCTTTAAAAAGAATAGGGTTTGCGCTAAACATGATAATAAAAATGCAAATGCTGCACCCTCATTTTTGTATAAAGGGATGAGTAATACATCACCGGCCACGTTTATAATTAGCGTAATAACAAACGCGTTTAATATCATTTTCAATCGCCCCTGTGCAAAATATATTGTCCACAAAAAATTATTTATATATAGTAATGGCATGCATAACGACAGGATAAATATGGTTTTAATATTTACATTACCGTATTTTCCGGTTGTAAGGCCATCAATAACCGGGGCCCAATAAATGTTCAATAGTAAAATAATGAATGCAGCTACAATCAGCTCTATCCTTATTAAAAACTTAAGGTTCGCGGTATTAATATTTTGTTGCTGAAACAGTTTTGTAAAACGGGGTATCAATAACGGCGCTATAGCCGAAAGTGGAAGCATGGCCATTTCAAAAACTTTGTAAGCAAAGCTGTATTCAGCCAGCTTTACAGTGGTTAACAGTATCCCGATAAATATCCAGTCGAACCTTGCCAGTGCCGATGTAATAAGCACAACGCCGGTTTGCGGTATTGATTCGCGCAGCAGTTTGATGTAATTTGTTTTGTCCCACTTGAAAGTTAAACGGGTTTTTATGGATTTTTTAAAAAGGTAAATACAAACCAGCAATTCTGTCACATCACCTGCAATAAATATGATTATAATTGCTTGTAATGATATTGAATGCAATAAGGCAAAAATCAACAAGCATATACATCGGATTAGGTTGGAAATAACTGACATATAAGCCAGCAGCTTAAACCGTTCCATTCCGCTGGCCACTTGTTTAAACGGTGTCGAAAAAAATATCATCAGCTTGCCTATACCTATGAACAAAATAATGGTGTAACCATTGCCCGCTTGTGGAAATAATAATTTGCCAGATAATAAAATGCTGTAAAATAAAATGCCCGCAATAAGAACATGAAAAATATACAGAGAGAGGGTTGTTTGTACAGGCTCTCCCGAAGCTATTCTCTTTATAATAAGCTGATCAATGCCTAATGAGAGTATATTAAAAGCAGCAAGCAATATTGCAAGCGCGAAATTAATTTGTCCGAAATTGCTTTTATCGAGACTGGTAGAAAGTATATAGAATATAACTACTCCGAATAGTTGGTTAAGTACAAGTTGAAAGGCATTTACAGAAAGATTTTTAACCAGCCTTTTTTTCATTTACCCAAAAGATACTCATTGAAACTTAATATCGACAGCAAAATTACTTTTTATAAGCGGCTTGTCTTTATACGTATTTTCCAAATGGTTTAGGTACCGGTATTTAAGCCACCTGTTTTTATAAGCTATTTTCGAAATTTCCCATCCTTCGCGACCGTCTAAAAAACCCAAAAGCACAATGTAGTTTTTAATAAAAACAAATATGGGCGAAATGTATAAATTGACCGAGTTTGCCCTTTTACCAGACTGAAAATATTTTTCGGCGCTTAACTTCGCATAATAAATAGCTTTGCTGTTGCACTCAACGGCGTTTTTTACAGAGTAATGATGAAAATACCCATTTAAGGTTTTCTTTCGTATCCCTTTGGGAAGTATCAGGGTTTCATGTACTATTGGTTCTGACCATTTTACTACGGTACGGTTAAATAACCGTACATGATGGTCGCGGCCCCAGGTACCAAAGCGTATGCGTTTTTGGCCAAAGTAAGTTCTGAATTTTATATCATATACCATTTCGGTATTTCGAAGCCAAAGATTGTGCAGCGAGTTAACCAATTCCATATCCGGCACCTCATCTGCATCAATGCTCAATATCCAATCATAATTAGCCAGTTGGGCACCTTTATTTTTATTGGCACCATAGCCATCCCAGCTATACCCGTATACCCTGCACCCATACCGTTCTGCTATATTCAAGGTAGCATCAGTACTGCCATTATCAATCACGATAATATCATCAGTTATCAGCTTAACCATTTCAATACAACCGGCTATATATTCAGCTTCGTTTTTGGTGATAATAATTACAGAGACAGGGATCATTTAGATAATAATTTTATAAATACCATGTATAATCTATCAGCACAATTAGAAAGCGCCAATATGTTTTATACCAATCATCACGCAAAATAATTCTAAAAGGTTGCCTTCTGTCATAAATTTTTATAAATTCAATTGCTAATAAATCCATTTAAAGGCAGTTGAAAAAATGGTATAAATTATTTTACTGATTATCAATCATTTGAACTAAATTTATATTTCGAGGCAACCTTTTGACCTTAATTGACGTGATAATGGCGTAAAAGGCGTACAACATTACCAAACTGGCTATAACCCAATATGGGCGAAGAAGAGTTACATCAACTGATAAGAGGCTGTGCAAAACAGGACAGTAAGAGTCAAAAATTGCTTTATAAAGCGTTTTATGGATTTTCTATGGCTATTTGCCTGCGTTATGCGGGTAACCGGGATGAAGCTGCTGAGGTAATGAACCAGGGTTTTTTTAAGGTTTTTAAAAATATAGAACGATACGATGCCGACAGGCCTTTTAAAGCCTGGCTGGGAAAGATAATGATGAATGTTTCCATTGATCATTACCGTGCCAATCTTAAAATGGCCTATACCGAAGATATTGAAACTGCGGAACATTTGAGCGACGGCGATTATTCGGATAAAAATTTGAACTATAATGATTTGCTGGCGATGGTGCAAAGGTTGCCGCAAGCTTACCGGACCGTATTCAATCTTTTTGCCATTGACGGTTACTCGCACGATGAGATAGGGGAGATGCTGAACATAAATGCAGGCACATCAAAATCGAACCTTTTTAAGGCAAGGCAAAAATTAAAGCAAATGATATTAGATGCCGATATACAGGCAAATAATTATAACAGAGATATTGATTATACATCGACAATGGCTGTCAACGCGATAGGCATTAAACAGGTGTTTTATAATAATGGTATTAGAGAATGAAAAAGGACGATGATAAGATTTTAGATGATCTCTTCAAGAGAAAGTTTGAGGATCCGGTTTATGATACGGATTACCTTGAAGGGGATTGGAATGATCTTGAAAAAATAATGAATAAACCTGCAAAAAGGCGGGCAATTACTTTTTGGCTGCCAATTTTAAGCAGCGCGGCGGCTTTATTGCTGTTTTTTGGATGGTTATTGTTTAAACCTGAAGTTGTACCTAATAACATAAAAAAACAACAGGCAACAATTATTCATAACCCAAAGCATACTGATTTAAACAAATTAACAGAAAATACGATAGCCGGTACTAAAATTAAGCCTGCTCCATCGGACGTTGCGGATAATAAAGTTAAAGGGCATGAAAGCTTAACAGGCGTTGGTGCGGCCAATGATCAAAAAAGGGAATTGGCCGGTAACTATAACAATAATAAGCATGACGTAGTGCAGGCACCGGCTTCAACGAACAGAATAAGTGGTCGTAAAAATACTATAACTGTAATTCCTGAAGTAAACAATAATCCGGTGGCTGTAGTTAACAACAATACACGACCCGTTGCAGCAAGCTTAACTGCTATAAATTCCAATTCATTATTGGACGGAGCGGCCACTAATCAATATATGGCGCTGATCCCGGTTGAATCAAAGGATATTATTGGGGTATATATACCGCCATTGCCAAAATATGGCGCAGATGATGATAATGACAAGGGGACAACCAAACTTGGTTTTGTAAAACACCCTCAATATGCTTTAACCTTTACCGGCGCATCTGAATTAAACAGTGCAAGCTCATTGGGCGATGCAAAATCAGGCACCAATTTGGGCTTGTTGTTTTCGGCAGGGGTATTCAATAAATTAACGGTTACTACCGGCGCTAATTATTCGGTAAAGCCATATGATGTGGATGCCGCCAATTACCATACAACTTATACATTTAAAACTGACCCGTCAGACATTGAAGCTGATTGCCGGGTGTTGGATATACCAATTAACCTTGATTATCAACTATATAATAAACATAATAATCAATTCAGTATCGGCACCGGCTTGTCCTCTTATATTATGCTGCATGAAAGCTATCAATATTATTACGCTGATCCAACTACAAAAGGGCCCGTAGCTTTCACCGTTCCAAACTCTGGTAAATATTTCTTCGGGATAATGAACCTACAGGCTACTTACCGGCACCAGGTTAATTCAAAAGTAGGTTTAAGCATACAGCCGTATATGAAACTCCCGCTAACAAACATTGGGTACAGCCAGGTACGATTGCAAACGGCGGGTGTGGCAGTTGGGCTTAGCTGGAACATTAATTCGCTTACAAAACCATAAACATATGAAAAACATAGTAATTATTTTACTTGCCTGGATGAGCATCAACCAGGCAGGGCAGGATCTCTATGCCTGTAAAAACGCCACCATTTCGCTTTACTCCGAGGCTCCGATAGAAAATATTTCGGCCACAACATCATCCGGCACATCGGTTTTTAATGCTGCAACCGGCGATTTGATATTCAGCGTAAACGTCAGTTCATTTAAGTTCCCCAAATCATTAATGCAGGAGCATTTTAACTCTGATTATATGGAGAGCGATAAATTTCCGAAGTCGACATTTAAAGGAAAAATCCAGGAACATATTGATGTAACAAAAAACGGCACCTACCCGGTAACTGCTGTTGGCGAACTGGAAGTACATGGCGTTACACAAAACCGCACCATACCCGGCAAGATCAGCGTCAATAATGGTGTCATCACCATGACATCGGAGTTTATGGTAAAATGCGCCGATCATCATATTGAAATTCCAAAACTTGTTTTTCACAACATTGCCGAAAGTATTAAAATGAATGTAACGGCTGTATATAGTAAATAACAAACCACTCAAACTCACAACTAAAATTATATATAATGAAATTACCCATTAAAAGTCTAACTGTTATTATAGCACTGCTTACAGTTGGCATAGGCTTAAAAGCCCAGCAAACAACCACAAAAAAAGCTTCTTCCGCCTCATCTGCCGATTCGTTAATGAAAGCTATGGATGGCGACCAAAAGGCCGTTGACGTGGTTATATCCAAATCAACGCGCTATGTTTTATCGCAAACAACAGAAACCATAAAGCAGGGAAACCTTAATTTCCAGGTTATACACCGTTTTGGTGATTTCGCAGGTACTAATGGCGGTCCGCAAACAGATTTTGGTATTGACCGAATTAATGATGTTTACATCGGATTTGAATATGGTATTACCGATAACCTCACTGTGGATTTTGGCCGTAGTACAATTGGAGAAATGCTTCAATGGGAGTTAAAATACGCTTTGCTGCATCAAAAATCTGATGATAGCTCGCCAATAGCTATTACAGCTTTGGGCCAATATGCTATCAGGCCGTACCAGTCATTTACAACTTATAGCAGCCGTGTTTCTTATTTGGGACAGGTTATTTTTGCCCGCAAATTTTCTAATGATTTTAATTTACAGGTAAGCCCCACGTATGTAAGCAACAATACCCCTTATCCAAATGTTCCCGGCAGTGAACCGTCATTTTTTGCCTTGCAGGCCGCTGCACGTGTGGCTATAAACAAACACATGGGTTTTATACTGGATTATGCACACCCGTTCTCAACATTCAGGAGTAATAACGTCAACTTTCAGGATCCCATAGGGTTAGGTTATGAGGTTGAAACCGGTGGCCACGTATTTACCTTAAATTTAACCAATGCTAATGCGGTTAATGAAATTAATTATTTAAGTAACACGCAAAACCAGATATCAAAAGGACAGTTCCGCATGGGCTTTACCATATCAAGAATGTTTGATTTAAAGCCAAAACCCAAAACAATGCCAATGTAAATACTCAGTTTAGTTAGTTGGAAGGCCCTTGCAAAAGTATTGCGGGGCTTTTTTATTTTAATATTGATTGGCGACAGTAAGGATTAACCTGTCTCAAGCCTTAACTTTATGCATGGTAAACTTAAAACAGGTGCCTTTGCCTAATTCACTTTCTACATTTATGCTGCCACCGTGTTGGGCTACAAAGTCTTTAACCAATAACAAGCCCAAACCTGTGCCTTTTTCCTGGTTGGTACCTTCCAGTGAAGGTGCAGTGAAATTTCTAAATAACATGTCCTTCGTTTTTTGCGACATGCCGACACCAAAATCCCGGATACATATCTCAACCATCTCGCCAACCGGGTAGGCGCTAACTATCACCGAGCCGCCCTCAAGCGGTGTGTATTTAATGGCATTGGTTACCAGGTTCTGTAATATTGAGCGCAGCATCAATGCATCAGCATTTACAAATAAACCATCTTCGGTATTGTTTTCCAGCCTGATTTTCTTTTGCGATGCGCTTGCCCTTAGCAGTTCAAGAGATTCGTTGATACCCTTTGCTAAATGGAGTTTTCGCGGATTGAAATTTGTCTTTTCACGCTGGTTTTTGGCCCATTCAACCAATTCGTTAAGCTGGTTTAAGATTTTTTGCGATGTCCGGTTAATAATTCCAGAAAATATCTTGATCTGCTCATGGCTGAGCTTCTCAACATCTTTGTTTAAATTTTCAGCAGACCCCATTAATGCGGTAAGCGGGTTGCGTAAGTCATGCGATATAACAGAAAGAAATTTATCCTTTGATAAATTCAGTAACTTTAATTCATGGTTCAGGTTTTCCAGTTCGATAGTGCGCTCAAGTACCCGTTTTTCCAGGTCCTGGTTAAGCTTTACAAGATCATTATTAATTATCCGTAGTTTTTCTTCCTGTTGCTGTAAAAGCTGGTTCTTTTTATATAACTCGGCAAAGACCGCCACTTTTGACCGTAATATTTCGGGGTTAAATGGCTTGCGGATAAAATCGACCGCGCCGGCTTTATAACCTTTAAATATAGCCGCCTCTTCATAGTCATGCGCCGTAATAAATATAATGGGTATATGTTTAAACTTGTCGCGCTGATAGATCAGCTCCGCAGTTTCATACCCATCCATAGTTGGCATTTTTACATCCAAAAGAATTAATGAAAAGTCTTCCTCTTTTAAAAGTATCCGCAACGCCTCCCTGCCCGAAGTAGCTCTAAAAAAAGAATATCTTTCCTCTTCTAACACTACCTCCATCGACATCAGGTTATTTTCATTATCATCAACCAGCAAGATTTTTATGGACATGATTATTTAATTAGCCAAACACGCATTAATGATAATAGCTGATCTGTTTTTACAGGCTTGGTGATATAGTCAGACGCGCCCGACGAAATACATTTTTGCCTGTCGCCAATCATGGCCTTGGCGGTTACTGCGATAATTGGCAGACTTTTATTTCGTGGTTCCTTTCTTATCATCTGTATGGTTTCATATCCATCCATTTCGGGCATCATAATATCCATTAAAACAATGTCTATTGTTTTATCCTTGTTCAATATCTCCAGCGCCTCCCTGCCGCTTTCCGCTGTTATAACGTTGATATTCGACCGTTCAAAAACGGCGGTTAATGCAAACAGGTTACGAACATCATCATCAACCACCAGCACTTTTTTTGAATCGAGCACATCGGTTGTAACCTTTATGCTGTCAATCATTTTTAGCTTGCTTTCACTGATAAACTTTTTATCAATATGCAGCAATACCAATATTTCTTCCAGCAGGTAAACATGTGATGCCGGCGTTTTTGTTATGATCTTATGGTTAAGCCGCTTTAGCTGGATAAGCTCATCCTGTGTAAAGTCGCGGGCAGAATGTAATATAATGGTTGTTTGTTGCTGTTTCAGCAGGTTGATCTTGTTTAAAAAGGCCAGGCCGTCCGAATCAGGTAATACAAAATCGAGAATAATGCAATCAAAAAACTCCTTTTTCAAAACAGACAACCCTTTTTTGGCAGTTGTCGCTCCAAATACTTCTATACAATCGTTTGATAAGAGTTCTGAAAGCCGTTGTAAGTCACTTTCATTATCTTCAATTATTAAAACACGCTTTTTGGTATGGTCATTAAAGTTGACGATGCCGGTTATCAGGTCATCAAGCGAGGTGTTGGATAATGGCTTTAAGCTAAAGGTTTTAGCGCCAAACTTCAGGGCCATTACCTTATTGTCTTCGCCCGAAATTACATGCACAGGTATATGGCGCAAATTAATATCCGTTTTTAACAGCTTCAATATCTTCCACCCGTTTGATTCAGGCATATTCACATCCAGTGTTATCGCGATTGGATTGTATTTGATAATGCTTTCGAATATTTCAAGATAACTTATGGCAACAACCACTTTAAGATCAAAATCATGTGCCTTATCTATCAGTATTTTGGTAAAGCGAAGATCGTCCTCAATAACCAATAACACCTTATCCTCTACAACTACATTATGGCGGTCATCATCAATTACCAGTTCAGCTGTGTCGATAATGTTAGCGCGTATAGTAGTCGAAGCAGGGTAGGTCTCTTTGAATTTTATCGGTGCTGCTTTTTCTTCTTTATATTTCAAAGGCAGATATAAAGTGAAGACACTGCCCTTGCCCAATTCGCTGCCTACGGTTATTGTACCTCCCAACAGTTCAGCAAATCCTTTACTGATTGAAAGACCCAAACCTGTGCCGCCGTATTTGCGACTGGTTGAACCTTCTGCTTGCTGGAAAGCTTCGAATATAATGCCCTGGGTGTTTTTTGAGATACCGATACCCGAGTCTTCAATAGAAAACGCAATAACGGAATCATTAGCGCTCAACGGGTTTTCTTGTCCAACGCCCGGCCTGAAAATATGAAGTTTAACACGCCCCTTCTCTGTAAATTTAAAGGCATTTGAAAGCAGGTTTTTAAGGATCTGATTCAAACGCTGCATATCCGTTTCCATTAGCTCTGGCAACCCGTCCTGAAGCTCTATTTCAAATTTCAGGTTTTTTGCTTCGGATATTGGCTTAAAGGTCGACTCGGCAAATGAGATCACCTCTTTAAAGCTTACAGGCATTACATCTGCGGCAATTACACCCGATTCTATCTTGGAAAGATCCAAAATATCATTGATCAGTTGGATCAAGTCATCACCGCAGGAGTGAATGGTTTTAGCAAACATTCGCTGCTTCTCGGTTAGGTTACCCTCGGGGTTTTCAAAAAGCTGTTGGGCCAAAATCAGCAGGCTGTTTAACGGCGTACGCAACTCATGCGACATGTTAGCCAAAAACTCTGATTTATATTTGGATGTTAGTGTTAGCTGTTCAGCTTTTTCTTCTAACGACCGGCCTTTATCGTGCAGTTCGTCATTGGCACGCCTTAATTCTTCCTGTTGTGCCGAAAGCTCACCGGCTAATGATTGTGATTGGGTAAGCAATTCTTCCGTACGTGTATTGGTTTCTATATTGTTCAACACAATACCAATACTTTCTGTCAACTGGTCCAAAAAGTCAATATGCGTATCATTGAAACTTTCAAAGGAGGCCAATTCAATAACCGCCTTTACGTTATCTTCAAACAATACCGGCAATATTACCAGGTCTATAGGCGCCGCATTTCCAATACCCGAACTAATTTGCAGGTATTCGTTGGGCACATTAGCCAGCCTTATGCGTTCTTTATCGGTAGCGCACTGCCCAACCAACCCTTCGCTAAGCGAAAACTCCTGGTCAATCAGCTTACGGCTTTTTTGTGCATAGCCTGCAAACAGCCTTAGTTTTGCTTCTTCGGCACCTTCGGGCTGTTCTAAAATATAAAATGCGCCGTAACGGGCATTTACCAATTCGGCCAATTCTGAGAGTACTTTATTGGCTACCGCATTCCGGTCACGCTGACCTTGTAGCATCTGGGCAAATTTGGCGAGATTTGATTTCAGCCAATCCTGTTCGTGGTTTCGTAATGTCGTGCCTTTTAGATTGGCGATCATCTGGTTAATGGTATCCTTTAACGCTTCTAATTCGCCTTTCGCTTCCACGCGGATAGTACGGGTAAGGTCACCTTTGGTTACCGCAGATGCCACTTCGGATATTGAACGCACCTGCACCGTTAAGTTCTGTGCCAACTGGTTCACGTTTTCTGTTAAGTCCTTCCACGTGCCTGATGCGCCCGGTACACTGGCCTGTCCACCCAAACGTCCCTGTACACCCACTTCACGGGCTACCGTAGTTACTTCGTCCGCAAAAACCGCCAGGGTATCTATCATTTCGTTAATGGTATCTGTTAGCTGCGCCACTTCGCCTAAGGCGTTGATAGACAGGCGCTGTTTCAAATTCCCTTTGGCAATACCTGTAGCCACTTTGGCAATACCGCGTATCTGCCCGGTTAAGTTTGATGCCATCTGGTTCACCGAGTCCGTTAAATCCTTCCATGTACCACCCACACCTTTTACGTGGGCTTGTCCGCCCAGTTTACCTTCCGTACCAACTTCACGCGCAACTCGGGTTACTTCGGATGCGAACGAATTGAGCTGATCCACCATCGTATTAATGGTGTTTTTCAAGTCCATTATTTCGCCCTTCACGTCGATAATTACAGTTTTTGAAAGGTCACCGCTGGCTACAGCTTTGGTTACTTCGGCAATATTACGCACCTGCGATGTTAAGTTACTCGACATCTGGTTTACCGAGTCAGTTAAATCCTTCCAGGTTCCTGCTACGCCCGGCACAAATGCCTGGCCGCCCAGATTACCGTCCGTACCCACTTCCCGCGCTACACGAGTTACTTCGGATGCAAAGCCACGCAACTGGTCAACCATTGTATTGATGGTTTCCTTTAGCTGTAATATCTCGCCCCGTACGTCAACCGTAATTTTCTTGGATAAGTCACCGTTTGCTATCGCGATAGACACATCGGCTATATTTCTTAATTGGGCGGTCAAATTACCCGCCATTTTATTTACCGAGTCCGTTAAATCCTTCCACGTACCATCCACACCCGGTACATTCGCCTGGCCGCCCAATTGCCCTTCGGAGCCCACCTCACGCGCCACACGCGTTACTTCGGAAGCAAAACCGCGCAACTGGTCAACCATTGTATTGATCGTATCTTTCAATTCCAGCAACTCGCCTTTTGCATTTACCGTGATCTTCCGGGAAAGGTCGCCTTTTGCCACCGCTGTGGTTACTTCGGCTATATTACGCACCTGCGACGTCAGGTTATCGGCCATTTTGTTTACCGAGTCGGTTAAATCCTTCCATGTACCACCTACGCCCGGCACATTGGCTTGCCCACCCAATTGCCCTTCCGAACCTACTTCCCTCGCCACACGGGTTACTTCCGAACCAAATGAATTCAACTGGTCAACCATCGTATTGATCGTGATCTTCAGCTCCAGCATTTCGCCCTGTACGTCCACCGTGATTTTTTTGGATAAGTCACCTTTCGCTACCGCCGTCGTCACCTCGGCTATATTACGTACCTGGCCCGTTAAGTTACCGGCCATCTGGTTTACTGAGTCTGTTAAGTCTTTCCACGTTCCGCCTACACCCGGCACATTCGCCTGCCCGCCTAACTGCCCTTCCGAGCCTACTTCCCTCGCCACACGCGTTACTTCAGATGAGAACGAGTTAAGCTGATCCACCATCGTATTAATGGTGTTTTTCAATTCCAATAACTCACCTTTGGCATCAACCGTGATCTTTCGGGAAAGGTCACCTTTTGCTACGGCCGTAGTTACACCGGCAATGTTACGCACCTGGTCGGTAAGGTTACTGCCCATCTGGTTTACCGAATCCGTCAGGTCTTTCCAAACCCCGCCGACACCTTTTACACGCGCCTGTCCGCCCAGTTTACCTTCAGTACCTACTTCGAGCGCCACACGCGTTACTTCTGATGCAAACGAGTTAAGCTGATCCACCATCGTATTGATGGTCTTTTTGAGTTCCAGCATTTCACCTTTTACGTCCACTGTGATCTTTTTAGAAAGGTCACCGTTGGCCACCGCTGTTGTTACACCCGCTATATTACGCACCTGCGAGGTTAAGTTACCCGCCATACGGTTTACCGAGTCTGTTAAATCTTTCCATGTACCCGCTACTCCCGGTACTTTTGCCTGTCCGCCCAGCTTACCTTCCGTACCCACTTCAAGGGCCACACGCGTTACTTCGGACGAGAATGAGTTCAACTGATCCACCATTGTATTGATGGTGTTTTTTAACTCCAATATTTCGCCTTTCGCTTCCACCGTAATCTTACGCGAAAGGTCACCTTTTGCAACTGCGGTAGTTACTGCCGCCACATTTCGTACCTGGGCGGTAAGGTTACCTGCCATCTGGTTTACCGAGTCGGTCAGTTCCGCCCATACACCGGCCACACCCTTAATCTTTGCCTGCTCGCCCAATTTTCCTTCCGATCCTACCTGGCGTGCTACCCGTGTTACTTCCATCGAGAATAAGCGCAGCTTTGAAAGCATCTGGTTTGATTCTTTGGCGATGCGCAAAAATTCTCCTTTTAATGGATGTCCTTTTATTTCTAATGGAATTTGTTTGGAAAGATCGCCATTGGCCACCGAATTAATCATCCCGGCAATCTCAAGGGTAGGGGTGGTGAGGTCTTCTATCAGGTTATTTAAAGACGATACGCCGCTTGCCCATTCACCTTTGGCATCAGACAGTTCAATGCGTTTAGATAAATTCCCCCGCTTACCAATGGTACGTTCAGCTGAAGATATTTCGGACACAAGGCGTTCGTTTATGTCGATTATATCATTCAAGACCTCGCATATTCTGCCGTTTATGCCCGCCTGGGTAACCGGCATTCTTACGTCAAGCCTTCCATTTTTAACCAGGGAAAGAACCTTTAAAAGTTCTCTAAGATCAAGTGATTCAGAGTGATGAACAACGCCGGTGTCATCTAAAATGCTCTCTAAAATATCTTCTTTCATAGGGGATAGATTAGGTTAATTATGATAGTATTAGTTTTTGAATATCAATACAGTTAATTTGTAACATTAAAATTAATAATATTATTGTTGAGTGTTTCAATCAATTAAAAAGAGATATTGCATATAACAAGTGACCGGCAAATAAATATCGTTAATATAAATATATTATCGTAAGAAGAAATAATGATTTGGTTGTGATTTTATTAAGATTCCCATCTGAAATAATATTCCCATGATAAATAAATATTTTAAAAAATTGTTTTGAGAAATATTAAATTTTTTCGACTTTTTTTAAAAAAATGCAACCCTCCTCTTTATCCGGCAAAAAGGATAGTACTACAACGTTTGCGCAAAAATAACAGTTAAATTATTTCAATATACCAAGCCAACATTGTACAATTGTTATAATTATAACCCAATTAATTAACTTTTATTATCTTGAAAATAATACAAAGTGTCCATCCCGAAGATTTTAAGCATTATACCAGTTCTATAATACGTGAACGTTTCCTGCTCGACAAATTAGCCCAGCCCGATTCCATAAATTGCGTTTATACTTTATATGACCGCATGATAGTAGGCGTAGCAAACCCTGCAACCCAACAATTAGAGTTGGAAAACTACGCCCCTTTACGTGCAAACTATTTTTTAGAACGTCGCGAATTAGGCATTATTGACGTTGCCGGTAATGGTAAGGTTATAGTCGATGGAAAAACGTACGAGGTAAATAAATTAGATTGCCTGTATGTAGGCAAAGGAACGAGAAGCGTTATTTTTGCAAGCAATGATGCCAATACCCCGGCAGTATTTTATTTATTATCGTGTCCGGCACATGCAACTCATGCAACCACTTTGATGACCAATGCAGAAGCCATAAAAGTAACGCTTGGTGATTCATCAACAGCCAATCATCGTACCATTAATAAATACATTCATTTAGGGGGTATTAAAAGCTGCCAGTTGGTGATGGGTTTAACCATTTTGCATACGGGCAGTATTTGGAACACTATGCCGCCGCATACGCATGATCGACGCATGGAAGCTTATTTTTATTTCGATGTACCTCAAGGACACCGGGTTTTTCATTATATGGGCGAGGGTCACGAAACCCGCCATATAATAATGAACAATTATGACGCGGTTGTATCACCACCCTGGAGTATTCATGCGGGCAGTGGTACAGCAAGCTATAGCTTTATATGGGGCATGGCCGGCGAGAATTTAGATTATGCGGACGTTGACCCGGTACCAGTTACTGAAATGATATAGATTAAAAACAATCAAACAAATCAACCAGATATTCAAAGTCCTCTCCGAAAGAGAGGATTATTGACTGTTGTTTGTTTTTAAAAGTGTTAATGAGGGATGCGGCGTTTAGGTGAAGCTAAATAAATAGTTACAGATCAAAATATAAATCAATTGTATAAACTAACATAATGGATAAAACTAAGATAGGTAAATACAGGTGGGTTATAGCTACGCTGTTACTGTTTGCAACTACCATAAACTATATGGACCGCCAGGTGATCAGTTACCTGAAGGAATTTTTCTCGACACCTGTTGCAAAGGGCGGCTTCGGCTGGAGTAATAGTGATTATAGCGACGTAACAGGCTGGTTTACCATTTTTTATGCGGGGATGACCGTATTTGCTGGTTGGTTTATTGATAAAATAGGAACTAAACTTGGGCTTGCTTTATCCTTAATTATATGGTCGGTTTTTGGGATACTGAACGCATTTGCAGGCAGTTCTGTAGTTATGCATGCTGTAATAAGAAGTTTGTTTGGGATAGGCGAAGGGGGCAACTTCCCCGCGTCCATCAAAACCGTAGCCGAATGGTTTCCAAAAAAAGAACGCGCGCTGGCTACAGGATTGTTTAATAGCGGGTCGAACATTGGGGCCATGATCGCATCTTTATTTGTGCCGTGGTGCCTGATCTATTTTGGCCCCGATCCCGGATGGAAATACGCGTTTTTGCTAACCGGCGGTATCGGGTTTATTTGGTTGTTTTTTTGGTTCGCGCTTTACCAAACGCCTGCTGCCTGTACAAAATTATCTAAAAAAGAATTTGATTATATTCATAGCGATGACATAGCATTACATGTTGCTGCATCCGAAGACGCAACTACTGGCAATAAAATTTCATGGCTCAAATTACTTACCTATCCGCAAACATGGGCATTCTTTGCTGGTAAATTTATGACGGACGGCGTGTGGTGGTTCCTGTTATTCTGGCTGCCCGATTATTTGAAAAAGCAATTTGGTTTTACAGGCCCGCAAGTGATGCTGCCAACTTTTTTGGTTTATGGCATAGCTATATTCGGCAGCACATTTGGTGGCAGTATTCCGTTGTTTTTAATAAACCGGGGCATGACGGTAAAAAAAGCAAGAATGACCGCCATGCTTTTGATCGCAGTTTTTCCTTTATTTTTATTGTTGACGCAATACTTTGGAAATAAAGCTGTTTTTGGCGATAATGCGGTTATATTGGCAGTTGGCGTGATTTGTATTGCTGCTGCCGCGCACCAGGCATGGTCGGCAAACCTGTTTACTACCGTGTCTGATATGTTTCCTAAACGTGCCGTGGGGGCTGTGACCGGTATAGGCGGTTTGGCTGGGGGAGTGGGAAGCTATATACTACAAAAACTGGCAGGGCATTTAACCGACCATTATGTAGCTACTCCACAAATAGCCTATGGTATTATGTTTTCCATTTGCGCGGTAGCTTATATTATATCCTGGATAATTATACGTGTGTTGACAAATAAACCTGCAAAAATATTGGTGTAGCCTAAAATGCCTATTTTCGCAACCGGTAACAACACAGTCAATTCATGAAAAAGTTTATTCCTCTTCTATTAATAGTATGTATTTATATTGGTTGCAGCGACAAGCCAACGTCGCCATATATTATTTTAAAAGCTGTAAAAACGACCGGTACTGAAAAATTTGATGTACAGGTATATGGCAGATTAAGCAAACAACAATTAGTGGCTATCGCCTCAAAAATAAAAAAGGACAGCTCGGAATATGATAATTTGCAGCTCGACTATTTATTGCCCGGTAACAGTTATAAAAACCTGGGCGGCATTACAGTTTATGCTACTGCGACTTATCACGACGCGAAAAAAGTTACCGAGGCAGATACGGTGATGGACCTGCATGATAACCGGCTGAAATTTGAATTTATAGGTTTTACCCCCAACGAGGCTAAACACCTGCTTTCGTTTGATCCAAAGGGAATG
>Ga0302315_10000412_pt1 | contig 49032 bp, 38 predicted proteins | sample III_Palsa_N3_1_FD_200532 | JGI IMG/M metagenome (GOLD analysis project Ga0302315, IMG submission 200532) | Peat permafrost microbial communities from Stordalen Mire near Abisko, Sweden - III_Palsa_N3_1 | ecosystem: Environmental > Terrestrial > Soil > Palsa > Peat permafrost | place: Sweden...
GATGTATTTCTTTGCCAGCAAAAAGGGTGGTCAGTTTGCCACGGAATAGGGTGTAACATATCTCCGAAACACCCAGCCAATAACTTCTTCAGCATTTTCAATACCATGCGTATCCAATTTTACCTGGTCGGCTTTTTCAGCAGAGAACGCAATTCCTTTTAATTTATAAGAAAGGATATCACGCAATTTTTCTTTGGCAGTTACTACAGCCACTTTACGCCCTGCATTACCCGCAGCAGCAAGCAGCGTATCAGCCCTAAGGTATTCTGATGAATTCATCATTACCTCCTGGTCTTTTTTAACGTCATAAAAAAAATTGCCGCAAATGCCATGAACCGCCGGACTAACCCCCGTCACGATTGATGAGTTGTTTACATTGGTAAAAGAGGGCAATGCACCACGCACCATACCTCGGTAACCTTGTAATGCCATTTTTTTAAGATTAGGCATAAAATCATGCGCCATAGTAGTGTCCAGATATTCGTCTGCTGAACCATCCATACAAATCACTACAATGGGATTTGCTGGTGGGCTATAAGTTTTTCCATTAGCAGAAAAGGACTTTGTTGAGATGTTATTCATTATTTATATTCTATCATTTTAAATCAAATCGCATTGGGCAAATGTAACAAATATTTAACAAAAGTAAACAAATACTAAACTTTTCAGCAAATGTCTAGTTGATCCAATTATTAATGCTAATTGTTATTGTCGCTCCGGGAATCTTTAAGCAATCGCACATGTACTATTCTCATTGTATCTATAAAATGGGGGTCAATACTCCCGTCTGGTAGCGGCCCGGTATTTAGCACAAAAGTTGCATGCCGTTTTGCTACTTTTTCCATATTGTGGATAAGGGTATCAACTGGTTTATATATTTGTTTGGAATAATAGCCCCATTTATTACTGCTCATATCCATGGCTTGCAATGGCATTTGCTTTAAACCCGAATCGCTGTCGTAAGCGGCCTGCGGAAAAGGATCATATAAAGCATATACCATGGCATCTTCACCCGGGATATAAAACATATCATGATTATTAATGATCATGCAAGCTGGTTGTAATTTATGAACCAACCCATAAATTTCCTGGAACGGGTACCGGCTGGTATCTTTTGACCAATAGCCATCAAACCATATACCGGCAACTGTTCCGTAATTGGTCAATAATTCCGTAAGCTGGTTTTTCATGTATTGAATATAGTTTTGTTCGTCGCGGTTTGGATTAGCTATTTGATGCGTATAGGTTCCGCCTTCATTTTTACGAAATACAAAATCAGGGTGGTGCCAGTCAAGCAGCGAATAATATAGCCATAACTTTATCCCCTGTTTATGGCATTCATTGGCAATGTCTTTAATTATATCGTGGCGATATTTGCCATGGTGCATAATTGTCCAGTCTGTATATTTTGAATCGAACAGGCAAAAACCATCATGATGTTTTGTAGTAATGGTAATATACTTGAACCCTAATTCTTTAGCTGTGGACACCCATTTGTTTGCATCAAAATCTTTCGGATCAAACTGATCTGCAAATTTTTCATACTGTGGTACAGTATATTTTCGCATAGCCCAGGCTTCATCGGGGTCATCTAACTGCGTGTAAACACCAAAATGAATAAACAATCCTAACCCGCTATTCTCAAACCATTTGCGGTTTTCAATATTGCTCTTAGAAGGCACATAAGATGACTGTGCAAATGCCCCAAACGAAAAAAAATACATGAATAAGAATAAAATGGTGATCTTTTGTTTATTAAGTTGCATATTATTAATAGGTTACATATTAGTTAAATGATATTTAAAAAAAGGCCACAGCTACTGCGGCCCTTAACTAACTAACTCAAACTAAAAAAATCTTATTTATATTCTTATTACCAGCCCGGGTTTTGCACTAAATTTTTATTAAGCAATAATTCCTGGATCGGTAAGGGCATTAAATAATCTTTGGGGTCAGTAAATGTTTTTACCACGCCAGGGTTCGGCACTATGTTTCCGGAGGTGCCATTACTGAAAGCAAAATCTTTCCCAAGCACGTAATAAGAAACACCCGATATAGGATTCGCTGGTAAACTTGTTACTAACCCGAGATCCGAAGTTCCGTCCCCGTTCAGGTCATAAATTCCTAATCCGGGGAAATACAAGCCAAAACCAGGCTGCGCCAGCAAAGGGCCATTTTTCCATCGCATCAGGTCATCATAACGGAACCCTTCACAGGCTAATTCCACCCTTCGTTCGCGTCGGATTTCTAAAAGTACACTTTGCATTGGACCGGATACATTGGAGTAGGTTGCTGCCAAAACCGGGTCTAACGGAACACTTATCAACATGTGGGGCATACCAACCCTATCGCGAAGTAAGTTAACAGACATATCAAGATCAGCCTGTGTAAATGTACCTGTTCCGGCATTTGCCAATTCGGCTTTTGCTTCAGCATAAACAAGCAAGGTTTCTCCATAGCGGAAGTTAATGCCAGCATTGTAACTTTCATCGCTTCCATAGTGAGCCGGATCGTAATATTTTGTTTGTTGATAGCCGGTACGGGCAAAGGCCATTGGATGCGACCCCTGCAGGTTACCATATACTACAGTAGGGGCCAAAACGGTTTGCATCATCCTTGGGTCGCGGTTTGTAAACTCATCTTTCATCATCATAGTAGCATAACCGGGTACCGAAGTAAAAGGGGTGCCACTGCTCGTCAGATAGTTATTCGTAAACGCTTTTGACATGGCAAGGCCATAATCCCATATATCCGCGCTAAGGCTTGTGGTACTATTCAGGGCGGAGGGAGCACTATACCATCTGGCTAATATTATTTCCGAATTTTGCGGATCAGAGGGAGAATAGGTCAGGAATAGGTTTTGATAATCAACACTTGGGTTCCCGGTAGTGTACAGCTTAAAATTACCGCTTTGCATCACGGCAAGGGCCGCGCTATCCGCCGTTTGTAAAAGGGGCTGCCAGCCGGTTATGGCGTGGTATTCCCTGTATGTCCCTTCGCGCAACGCAACCCTTGCCATCAAAGCCAGGGCCGCCCACTTGGTAGTGGTGCCCGAAGGCCCGGTAGGGTTAACATATTGAGCGGCGTATTTAAGATCCGCCATCACGGAATCCATTACTAAAGCCCGTGGATCCCTTGCTTTATACAAATCGGCATTATCACTTGTTGATATTGTATGCCCGTACCAGGGTACATCGCCATAGGTTTTTACCATGTCGGAATAAAACCATGCTCTGAAAAACTTCGCTACCCCTACATAATGGTCTACTATAGCCGGGGTGGCAACTGCTTTTTGATAACTCTGCAAAAAGTAATTTACCTGGTTTAAAAAAGTCCAACTCCAGGATGGGCCATTCCATGGTACCGACGAAGAGGCGCTCGCGGGCACTGAAATCTGCCCTACTGCTACAAGGTTAATAGGACTGCTTTCGTAATTATCGCTTTGCTGGTCATTCGTTCCCACCGCAGTATTGCTGTAAACATAGGAATACAACCCGTTGCAATAAGTATTCAGGTCGGTGGCGTTATTAAAAAAGCTTTCTGCTGTTATGCCTGATATTGGCTGCCGGGTCAGATAGCTATCTTTCTTACACGAGTATAATGATAAGATGCTTATCGTTATACCGGATAGAACAATTATATAAATCTTTTTCATTGTAATTAATTTTGGAAATGAACATTAAAACTTTATATCAACCCCGAAAGAGTAGGCACGCTCGAAGGGATATAGTTGCCCTGATTGCCCGCCATTATCAGAATTCAATCCTTCCGGGTTATACCCCTGCGGCAATTTATCTGACTCCCACAGATCCTGGCCGCTTATGTAAACCCGTATGTGGTCAACACCTATCTTTTTTAATGCAGGCACGGGGAAGGAGTACCCAACAGTTAAATTTTTAAGGCGGATATAGGCCGCGCTGTAGATATACCTTGACGAGGGAACGGCAAGGTCAAGCAATTGACCATCATCACCTGCCCGCCAGCCTTTCAGGCTAGGGAAAAGGGCATTTGGGTTCTGCGGAGTCCAGTAATTATTCAGGAAAGTCGAAGTAACATCTTCGTAGGGCGTACGTTCCAGACTAAAGAAATCCCCGCTCTCACCCGGATAGAAAGATTCCTTACCTACCCCCTGGAAGAAAACACTAAAATCAAAATTATCATAGTTGAAATTGCCGCCAAAACCGAAACTATAACGAGGGGTGGTGTTACCGATCACACTCATATCCCCGGGATCACCCACTGTATAGTTGCCCCCGGTAATTTTACCATCATGGTTCAAATCTTTATACTGCAATTCTCCAGCCTGGTTCAAATTATAATACCCCTGAAACGCAGACTGATCAGGGGCAGCTTTTGCCTGAGCATTTGTTTGGAATATCCCTAAATCTGTTAAACCCCATATATCACCCACATGTGCACCTGTGTAATAAGCAGGGGCTCCATCATAAACATTACCATAAAAGGAATTAGTAGGATTGTAATACTTGGTGATCACCGTTTGGTTATCCCAAAGGCTGCCAGTCAGGCTATACCTGAAAGGTTTTCCGGCTATATTCGTTTGATCATTATAAGTAAGGTTCAGCTCCCAGCCGTCGGTTTGCAAATTGGCGACGTTTTCATCGGGTTGGGTTGCTCCCAATACGGCAGGAAGTGCAAATCCCTGGGTAATCATATTATTAGTATTACGCCGGTAAATATCAAACGTTGCATTTAATTTCTTAAGAACAGTAACATCTATCCCTAAATTCTTAGTGGTGATGGTTTCCCAGGTAAGCGAATTAGCAACTAAGTTTGGAGCGCCGACGTATGTAGGCTGCGTGCCCCCTAATAAAGCAGAGGTACTTCCGCTGGAGAGTAAAGGAAAAAATGTGTAATTACTAAGGCTCTGGCTATTGCCAAGGGAGCCATAGGAGACACGGAGCTTAAGGTTATTCACTACACCAAGCATGCTTTTAAAGAATGGTTCTTGTGATATCCTCCAGCCCGCAGATGCGGAAGGGAAAAACCCATATTGCTGACTAGGCGGAAAAACTGAGGATCCGTCTTCTCGCGCATCTAATTCTAACAGGTATTTATTGTCGTACTCATAATTTAAGCGGCTAAAAAAACCTCTGGTGGTAACTTGATAGTTACCGGGAACCCCAACGCTAGGGAGGGCGCCCGTTGTATTGTTAAGTGTACCTATAGAATTGCTGATCAGGTCATTATTACTTGCATCAAACCCATATTCCGATTCATATGTCTGATTATAGCCGACCATGGCTTTTAAATAATTCTTTTTTCCAAAGGTTTTTTCATACTCAGTGTACAGGTTGATGTTATCATAAGCATCTTCATACGTGGACGCATAAGCATTACTTACGCCTTCATAATATACAGTCCGGTCAGGCCCGGTTTCGTAAGGTATGGGTATCTGATAACCCTGCATATAATTATTTGTGGAGCGGAAAGTATAATCCCCATTTATCCTCAAGGTATTATTAAAGAAAGAAGTACGGAAGCCAATGGTATTCTGCGTCCGGTTTGTCGTGGTATCCGCCCGTCCGCCTTGTTGTAAAAAGCCAATATCCTGAGCACCATACTCTGTCCAGGAGCCATCCGGGTTTTTTGGTACATTTAACGAATTAGAACGCTCAACCTGGTGATAAAGGTTTCCCGTTGTCCAATCAGAGCTCCATAAAGACGGGGCGTTATAGTTGGTGCGATTATAGGCCGAATTTGTATAAATATGCAGCCATTTGGTAAGTTCAATGTCCAATTTTCCGCGCAGGTTATACCGGTCATAATAATCAGTGTTATAGCGGAGTATCCCGTCCTGCGAATTATACCCTGCTGAGAAGTAATAAGTAACTTTGTCAGTTCCGCCGCTAACACTCAGGTTATGTATCTGGCTCGCGTTACCTGATCTATAGACTTCATTGAACCAGTTAGTGTTCCCCAAATAATCATACTGGCCGGAAGGGCCAACAATGGTCGTCGGCAGGCTAAGGTTTTTTGATCGTTGCTGGGCATAAGCAGTCCCGGTAGCATCCTCGTAGGGCGTTCCCGATCCATAATAGGCTTCGTATGCCAAGTTTTTTAAGTTAACTACCGTTGCTGGATCAGTTACTATATCCTCCTGGTCGGCAAGTTTATGAACAGCATAATTAAAGCTATAAGTGATCTTTGGCGGGCCAATTTTGCCAGCCTTGGTAGTGATGAGCAGCACCCCAAATGATGCCTTTGATCCGTAAACTGCAGAGGCAGCCGCATCTTTCAATATTGTTATACTGGCAATATCATTCGGGTTAATATCATCGAGGCTGGTTTCAACACCATCAACCAATAGTAGAGGGCTGCCGCCATTAACAGAAGTGAAGCCCCGGATATTAAAAGAGGCCGGCGTTCCGGGCTGGCCGTTAAACGAAGTAATATTCAGGCCCGGCAGCACTCCCTGCAGGCCCCGTCCTACGTTCTCTATGGGCTTGTCTTCCAGCACCTCGCCGCTTATCGTGCTTACCGCCCCGGTCAGGTCAATTTTTTTCTGACTGCCGTATCCTACCACCACCACCTCGTTTAAATTCCCCGCGGCAGGTTTCATGCTAATATTAAGCGTGGCTACTCCTTTTGGAGCGACTTCCTGCCTATCGTAGCCAACAAAACTGAAAACTAAAACATCGTTTTCGCTCTTAACATCAATACGAAAATGGCCATTCGCATCAGTTGAAGCACTGGCAGACTTATCCAGCTTTACCCTTATGGTAACACCCGGCATAGGCTGGTTTTTTTCATCAGTTACTGTTCCGGTAACTGTACTTTGTGCGTAAGCAGCGCTCAAAGTTAATAGCCATACTACCACTATGGGCAGGCTCACTTTTTTTAGGAAGTAAATTTTTTTCATGCTTTAAAAGTTTAGTATTAGGGTTATTGTTTAGTATTTGTACAAAAATATAGGATAATTGTTAAACAAATGTAAACAAATAATTAATAAATGTAAATAAATACTAAACTTTTTTTAAAATTATTTTTTAGCTATAAAAAATATGTTTACGATAACTTTTTACGGTACAGGGAGGTAAAAATCACACGTTTTGCTATAAGTAAGTATATTATAAATATACCCTCTACTTAAGCAATATTAATACGCCCAAGCTTTTTATATAAAAAAACAATGAATTTAGCGTTAAAAAGAGGTTAATTTAGTTTACTAATGCTAAATAATTGATAATATTAGCGCAGCATGAAAATTAGTTTTACAGATACACAGTAAATATGCTTCCTTAGTTGTTAAGCTGATGCCCAAGGGCAGGGCACAGGAGTTTATGGAAATTATAGTAGTGATACTGATATGTTGAGCAAAAGTCACGTCAAATACCAGTTATATATCTGTATAAAAAAACAATCATTTCTACAGGGTGTTCCATGCATTGTTTAGTTTGCAGTTTCTTCGCTTTAGTAAAAACACAAAAGGTCAATAATTATAGTGACTGACCGGCTGGTTTCGGACAGGTTATCACTTGAACCAATTTTGGGCTAATGGGCAAGATGACCAGGTTTATAGCTATACATACATTTGTATTTGTAAGTTTTTAATGCAGGGATGACCTATTAATCGTTTGAGATGAAATAATAAACCACCAGCATAATCGCCTCCGAGTTACCCGTGTTTGAAAGGTTATGGCCTAAGCGACCATCAAAAAATATAGAATCACCTTCTTCCAGAATATAGTTTTTGTCTTCGATCAGGTATTCAATTTTACCTTTTACAAGGTATTTATATTCAAAAGCATCTGTTACAACCATTTTATTACGGTGGGCACCTTTTTTTAATTTTAATAGCACAAAATCAACAGGGCCTCCATGAATGTTACGGGTTAATATCCTTTGATAATCAAATCCTTTTGCTGTTTCCTTTTTAAGTGGTTTATAATCGGAAGACCGCATTACAAAAACCTTTTCCTGATGGTTGCTGGAGTAGATATCTTTAAAAAAAGCTGTCAGATCCAAATTTAATGAATGTATTATATTCATCAATACAGGCAAAGAAGGGATGGTGCGGTTATTTTCTATCTGCGAAATCAAGCCTTTACTTACACCGGCTTTATCCGCTAATTCCTGAATAGTAATGTGTTTTTCTTTTCTTATTTCTTTTATCCGGTAACTGATTTTCAGGATAATATCATCTTCCATAATTCATTTTTTCGTCCAAATGTAAACAAAAATTTATAACAAAGCTGCTGCCTTTAATAGTGGAAATACCGCTATTAAAGCTACTATCTTCTATTTTTTACTTTTCATAATGTGTGCGGATTATTTGAAGCTTCACTTTGTAAAAAGATTCGATTCTAATAAATAATTGGTTCGAGAAATCCAGTCTGGTTAAACTGAAGTTTGCTTCAACTCACCCAAACCACGCATTTGTTCAATAAATTGGTTCGAAAAACGTACAGGATGGGGAGCGAAAAAGCCTCACATATTTGTGAGGCTTTTTTTATGTTTGGTTCATAGATTTACATCAGGCTGAAATAATGAAGGCCATTACATTGATTACCAGGCAACCTCACCCCCATCTTTAAAGAACTTTGCGGTAGTGCCCGGCTGGGATTGTGTTGCCAGCTTTACGATGGGCACTGCACCCTGCTCCACGGTTTTTGCTCCCTGAAATTGGTTTAGGTCGGTAGCCGTATATCCCGGCGTAACGCTGTTAACGCTAATGCCGGCATCATGGAGCTCATTGGCCAGCATTACCGTAAAGGCGTTTAACGCTGTCTTAGAAGAACCATAGGCGTTGTATTTATCCCGGTTTGTGTTTCTTCCCGCCTCATTACGCATGGCGATAGAGCCAACTTCGCTGGAAACATTGATGATGGATGCCTGTACCGATTTTCTCAGCAAGGGCAGAAACTCCTGCGTGGTTTGTATGGTACCGAAAAAATTGGTGTCGAATATCTTGCGCAGGTTTTCCAGGTCACCCGTAGAAAAATCCTGGGGTTGGTCGCCGGCGATACCTGCATTATTTATCAAAATATCTAAAGAACTAATTTTAGCCTCCAGTTCCTGCCTGGCCTGGCGGACAGAGTTAATATCGGCCACATCAATTACTATAGTTTCAACGTTAGCTATACCCAGATCATTCAATTTCTTAATAGCTTCAAGTCCCTGTTCTTTATCCCTGCTACCTAAATAAACAAAATAGTCAAATTGTGCCAGCTGCCTGGCGGTTTCAAAACCAATTCCCTTGTTAGCCCCGGTGATCAATACTGTTTTCATAATTATAGTTTTTGAATAGTGTTTAAATACACAATGCAAAGAAACACACTCAAGTTTTAAACCGCAATGCACTATTAACGGGAGTTATGGGATTATTCGTGGACTTTTGCATTTGTTAATTCAGAAATCAACATTCCTTTCGCCCTAATTATCAATCCATCACAAATTTTAATTGAGTTGGTTCGAAAAACACCCACTGTAAGGGGCAAGCCGCTGCATTTCTATTAGGTTGACATTTATGCCCCTATTATTCCACAAATCCATTACAGCGTTAGCGTACTTTTACGGGATGAGATAAGTTGAAAGGGACGAATTGCAATGAGGTGCAGTATACAAAAAGCAACAGATCTAACCGGGCGCTTTTGATATGCCAAATAGTATATTTGTTTAATTCTTAATAAACTTAAATTTCCTGTATAACCATTTTATGAAGTACCGATCGCTGATCCTGTTTATTGGGCTGCTTTTTATAAGCATAAGCCTGAAAGCGCAGCACGATCAGTTCCAATTTTCGCGGTTAGATATTAATAATGGCTTGTCGGATAATGATGTAACCTGTATTATAAAGGATAGTAAGGGGTTTATGTGGTTTGGTACATCATCGGGCCTCAATAAATACGATGGTTATAAATTCAGGGTGTTTAAACATTCATTAAGTGACACAACTACTTTGAATGATGATTTTATTTTTAGCGTGGCCGAAGGGCCTGGCAATAAAATATGGGTTAACACCCGCAATGGCTTTAATATTTATGACCCGCTAAAAGAAAATTTCAGTCATGACATCGCCGGGTATTTACGGTCTATAAATATTCCTTATGCAAGTATAATTGCCGTAAAAAAAGACAGGCTGGGCAATTATTGGTTCATTGATGCCGTGTATGGCATTTATAAATATAACCCCGCAACCAAAATCACCACGCATATTGCACATAAACCCGGTGATGCCAATAGCATTTACTCCAATGATGTTTCTGATGTTTCGGTAGACAGCAAGGGAAATACCTGGCTTATATATAATAACGGGTTGATAGAGCGGCTGGATGATAAAAATATGGTAGTATCCCGTCTGGATATGATCAGCAAAAATTACGCCTCCACCGGCATTCCTTTTAAACTTTTCATTGATCGCAATGACGATTTTTGGGCCTATGTACCAACCTATTCATCGGGGGTATTTTATATCAGCGCAAATAAAAGCGTATTTAAGCATTTTGATAAAGGCGAAGGCCCCGATAAGTTAAGCACCAACGTAATAGACAATATCATACAGGATGATAAAGGCCGTATCTGGATAGCTACCGATAACGGCGGAATAAACATTCTAAACAAAAGCGATTTTAAAATAAAAGTAGTGCTAAACCGCGAGGACGACAATAAAAGTTTAAGCCAAAACAGCATTATTTCGATGTATAAAGACAATACCGGTATTGTATGGATAGGCACCTACAAAAGGGGCATCAGCTATTATAACGAGAGCATAATAAAATTCCCTTTATACGCGCATCATTTGTCGGATCCTAACAGCTTGCCATTTAATGATATCAATAAATTTGTTGAAGATAAAAATGGCAACCTGTGGCTGGGCACTAACGGTGGCGGCCTTATTTATTTCAACAGGAAAAAAAATACCTTTAAAAGCTATCTGCATAACCCTGGCGATCCAAACAGTTTATGTAATAATGTGATCGTAAATATGTGCCTTGATCATGATCAGAATTTATGGATAGGCACCTATTTTGGCGGGCTTGATTGTTTTGACGGCAAAAAATTCACCCATTACAAGCATAATGATGCCGTACCGGGCAGTTTGTCGGATGATAGAGTATATTCAATACTCGAAGATTCAGGCCACAACTTATGGGTGGGTACTTTAGCCGGTGGTTTAAACCTGTTTAACAGGGATACAAAAACTTTTGCCCATTTTAAGGTGGGCCAACCCAATTCTATTCACTCCAATTATATTTCGGCATTGCTTGAAGACCGTGAAAAGAATTTGTGGATCGCTACTTCGTACGGCGTAGATGTTTTACTAAAAAAAACGCAGCGTTTTGTACACTACCTGCATAAAAACAACGACCCTAACAGTTTGATTTATAACAACACCAATAATATTATCGAAGATAGCCGGGGACTGATATGGATAACTACGCGGGAGGGTATAAGTATATTTAACCCCGCCACAAGTAAATTTCAAAATATTGTAAAAGATGACGGCCTGCCCGATAACACGGTAATGGATATGCAGGAAGATGACATGCATAGTATGTGGGCAAGTACAACTAACGGCATATCAAATATTACAGTTACATCCACAGGCTACCCTTTGAAATTCAGTTTTATAAATTACAACGAGGCAGATGGTTTGCAAGGCCGCGAGTTTACAGAAAACGCTTCATGTAAAACCCGGAATGGCGAATTGGTATTTGGAGGAGGTAATGGCTTTAATATTTTTAAGCCATCCGGCATCCATATTAATAGTAATATATCCGATCTGGTTTTTACAGATTTCCAGCTATTTAACCAAAGCCTTAAACCAGGTGAGAAAGTAAATGGCCACATTATTTTGCCGCAATCTATTACAACTTCTAAATCAATTGAATTACGGTATAATGAGAACGTGGTTGCAATTGAGTTTGCATCGCTTAATTATTTTAACCCTGATAAGGTAAAGATGCAATATAAAATGCAGGGGTTTGATAACGATTGGATCACTGCTGATAATACCATAAGGAGGGCAACCTATACTAACCTCGACGCGGGCGACTATATTTTTAAGGTTCGTACATTGAATAGCAAGCCGGGTAAAAATGAAATATCGCTTATATTGCATATCCTGCCCCCGCTTTGGAAGACCTCTTTAGCTTACCTGTTTTACCTCCTGTTAATTTTAGGTGCTTTATTTTTAATAAGAAAACGAGGCATACAAAAATTAAGGGTACAATTTGCCCTCGAAAAAGAACGCGAGGAAGCAAGGCGTATGCATGAGCTTGACCTGATGAAGATAAAATTTTTTACAAATATCAGTCATGAATTCAGAACGCCTTTGTCATTAATTATGGCCCCCGTAGATAAGGTGCTTAAGCAAATAAAAGAACCCGACATAAAAAAGCAACTGGAATTTGCCAATCGTAATGCAAGGCGTTTGCTAAATATGGTAAACCAATTGCTCGATTTCAGAAAAATGGAGTCGCAGGAGTTAAAGCTGCATACAGAAGAGGGCGAAATTATTTCTTTTATCCGCGAGATCGCTTATTCTTTTAATGATATAGCAGAAAAGAAAAATATCAGCTTTGTTTTTGATACTGAACTTGATGAATTTCATTGTGAATTCGACCATGATAAGATCGAGCGCATATTATTCAATATACTATCAAACGCTTTTAAATTTACCCCGTCGGGCGGCCACGTAAGCATATTGTTGGATACCACAGGCCAGGCACGGCAGTACAATTGTAATTTACAAATTAAAGTTATTGATACGGGTATAGGCATCCCGAAGGAAAAGATCGGGAGGATCTTTGACCCGTTTTTTCAGGATGATATACCCGGTTCAATGGTTAACCAGGGCAGCGGTATCGGGCTTTCCATCACTAAGGAGTTTGTGAGGTTACACAGCGGAACGATAAGCGCCAACAGCGAGCCAGGCGAAGGCAGTTACTTTACCGTAATTATCCCGTTAAAGGTTATCCATAAAAAGAAATACAACAGCAAACCACTGGAATTGCTTACTGAAGATAAAGTTTTTGAGGAAACTGTAAATATTACCGATAAAAAGCCTACCGTATTAATTGTTGAAGATGATTACGATTTCCGTTTTTATATAAAGGATAATTTAAAGCACTCATTTAATATTATTGAAGCGGCTGATGGCAAGGAAGGCTGGCAAAAAACACTTGCTTCGCATCCTAACATAGTGGTGAGCGATATTAGCATGCCCGAAATGGATGGAATTGAATTATGCAAGAAAATAAAATCTGATAGCCGCACAACACATATACCGGTAGTTTTATTAACTGCTTTAACTGGCGAAGGCCAGCAATTAAAAGGCCTGGAAACAGGGGCAACAGACTATATGACCAAGCCCTTTAATTTTGAGATACTGTTGTCAAAAATTAAAAATATAATAATCCAGCAGGAGAACATGCGAAAAACCTACCAAAAACAGGTAGAAGTTAAACCTGCCGATGTTTTGGTAGAATCGCCTGATGAGGTTTTTCTTCAAAAGCTATTGCGTTTAGTTGAAGAAAATATTGGGAACCCTAATTTTTCGGTTGAAGAATTAAGCAGCGATATGTTTATGAGCCGGTATACACTGTATAAAAAGATCTTAGCGTTAACAGGCAAAACCCCCAATGAATTTATCAGGCATATGCGTTTAAAACGCGCAGCACAATTGTTAGAAAACGGTTATTTAACCATCTCTCAAATATGTTATAAGGTTGGATTTAAAAGTCAGAAATATTTTGTGAAAGCTTTTAAATCCGAATTTAACGTTTCCCCATCATTTTATATCAAAACGAAAAACCAAGCAGAGGTTTAGGCTTATTTAAACTGCATTCAGCGTCATCCTCACCTCATACAAATGCGATTTTATATGTAAATAATTGATTTATAGCAAATTATAAGTTTATTGACATTAGTATCCCTATTAATGCACAATTGCATACCTGTACGGCTATATCTTTATTTCGGTAAATGATTTAAACGATCCGCTATATCCTTTAAATATTTTATACCACCAATTATTAACAAAATTTTGCATTTGACGGTGTTGCTTATACCCCCGGATTGCACCTTATTAAGTAAATATGAAAAGTAACATAATGCGAGAAATTACGCCCTTAGCCCCCGGCGATTGCTTTACCATTTTTTCAAAAGAAAAGCCTCAGTTTAATTTTCCCCTGCATTATCATGAGGAATATGAGCTTAAACTCATTTTGAATGCAGGCGGTGCTAAACGCATAGTAGGAGGCCACATGGAAATAATTGAAGACCTTGAACTTGTGTTGGTGGGCCCGAACGTATGCCACACCTGGATCACCCATACATGCCAGAACAAATCAATTACTGAAACTACTATCCTGTTTCACAAAGATTTATTTGACGATAAATTTTTGAGCCGTAATCAATTAAATTTTGTAAAAAACATGGTCGAACGTTCAAAAAGAGGCATCCTGTTTTCACATGAGGCAATTGCTGCCGTAAAAGACCGGATAATTGCGCTGGATAAAAAAAGCGGTTTTACTTCGGTATTGGAATTGCTCTCCATTCTTCACGATCTTTCCATTACGCGCAATATGAAAATACTTTCCGATCCCGGTTTTTCAAATGAGCGCTTTAGTTATAACAGCAGGCGTATAGAAAAGGCATTTGAGTATATGAACTCACACTACAGCATGCAGATCGGCCTTGGCGAAGTATCAAGAATAGTAAATATGCCGGAGTCGTCCTTCAGCCGCTTTATTAAACATCGCACAGGCAAAACCTTCATCGATAGTTTAAATGAGATAAGGCTTGGCCATGCTTCGCGAATGTTGATCGACACAACCTACACCGTAGCCGAAATCGCCTATAAGTGTGGTTTTAATAACATTTCAAACTTCAACAGGATGTTTAAACGAAAAAAGCTTTGTATTCCTAAAGATTTCAGGGACACATATTCAGGCTATAAACTTTTTGTATAAAAACAAAAATTGGCCAAACGGAAATTAAGTAAACAACACAGATAGTTGATGCAGTTTTGATGAATAATGCATCAAATTATTTTCAAGCTATTTACAGCAAGCTATTTCGGGCTGAGTTTCTTGTGCGGCCTGGTTAAAAATTTGACGAATATTAAGGCTATGGCCACTGCTATAATACCCTGGGCCAGTACGGTTGCCGGTGCGCCTATATGTTGCGACACAGCACCTGTCAGCAGGCTGCCGAGTGGCATCATGCCGAAGATGGCCATTAGCAGGATGCCCATGGTACGGCCACGCATGTCAGCCGCAGCATCCGACTGTACCACAATATTGCTGATGGTAAACTGCGCTATAGAGCCATAGCCGGCTATAGCAGCAAAAAGCATAGCAGCAGGGAAATTCGTTATCTGTGAAAAACAGATCAATCCAAGCCCCATCAATAGGGTACTGATGAACAATATTCTTTTCAAATGCACGCCAGGTTTGCGCGAAGCCAGGAAAATAGTACCCGTTACCGCGCCAATGCCTATAAAACTGTTGATGTAACCAAAGGTAGATGCATCGCCCTTAAAAACCACTTTGGCAAATACCGGCAATACGGTATTATAGGGCAGCACCAGTAAACTCACTGCAGCAAGCATGGCTACCATAAGGCCGATATCACGGTTACTTTTAATGTAAGCAAAACCTTCGCCAAAATCGGTTATGATTTTTTTATTTGATTTTCTAGGTATATAGGCGGGTAATTTCATGAACAGTATGGATAAAATAACCGCGCCGAAACTGGCCGCGTTCAGCAAAAAGCACACACCGGCCCCAAACACACTTAGTACAATACCCGATAATGCCGGCCCCAGCAATTGCGCCAGGCTGGCCGTGGCTGTTGAAAGTGAGAGCGCGTTTGGTAAATCTTCTGGTTTGGCAACTACATCGTTTATCAAGGCCTGTCGCGCGGGTATGTCAAAGGCGTTTATAATGCCCAGTATACACTAAGCAACAGTATTGCCCATACCGCCGCATGCCCGGTAATAACCAGTACGGCCAATAATACGGCTTGCACCATTGACATAAACTGGGTGATTTTTATTAGCGTGTAACGGTTGTAGCGGTCGGCGGCCACGCCGCCGGGTATGGAGAATATAAACGACGGAAATTGTTCCGCAAAAACAGTTACACCCAGCAGTAATGGAGAGTGTGTCATGGAATATACTACCCATACCACTGCCGTGCGCTGCATCCATGTACCAAATTGCGATACGGCCCTGCCCATAAAATAAAGCAGGTAGTTGCGGCTTGCAAATGCCCTGAATAAATTGAGTTGACTTAGTTTTTTCATTTAAAAATTGACGAAATTTAAATTAATGTCGAAAAATGGGTAAAAAATTTAATCCCGCAACCATTTGGTAACCATATTGCTTAACAATTGTACAGTGGCCTTCTCATCATGCGGGTCGTTATTATCATAGATCTCGCGCCTTATACCCCGAATACCACATGAAATAATAAAAGCCAGCACATCCTGTTCACCGTTGCTCAGCATACGGGCAGGCTGAATGCTATGGGCCGACAACGCATCTGTCAGTATAGCCATTTCCAGGTAAATGAGCTTTTTATGTAAAGCATCCATACCTTTTGAATTCTTTGATTTTTCATCGGCATCCATCGTCTGCTCCATTGTACTGAATACACGTTTCCACTCCTGAGTAGTTTTGATCTTGGTTGAACAGTAAGCGTATATTTTATCGTGCAGACTTACAGCGGCAGTTACAGCAATGCGGATCTCAGTAGCCACATCCTCCGCTATCCGCTCGAGCACTGCCTGGAAAATCTCATCCCGGTTTTTGAAATAATAATAAAGCGAACTCCTGCTACGGCCTGTAGCCTTCGCCACATTATCCATTGTAACCTTTGTGGGGCCCGATTTACGATACAGGCGTAAGGCAGCCTGTAAAACTCCCTGGTAGATGATATCGTCCTGGCTTGTCATTATTTTAACTTACCAGGCAAAGGTAATAATAAATCTTGACAAAATAATTTTTTTTGTCAAGAAATGATGTAATAAAAGGAATCGCCCGGTTTAGTGAATTATTGAATGAACATGATGCCAGCTTAACGGGCAGATAATTAACCAATTAAAAGGCAAAGGGGCGGTTTCTAAAAATATTTTGAATATTCAATTAATTATGTACCTTAAAGTACTGATTGACAAATAACTATGGAAGATAAAAATACCGGCGAGGGATTAAAGCGGGTTATAGGCGTACCAGCCCTTGCTGCTACTGTGGTTAACAATACCATAGGCGCGGGTATTTATGTGCTTCCTGCTATTGTGAGCGTTCAAATGGGCGCTGCGGGTATATTGGGATACCTGTTTTGTGGCGCCATGCTGGTTGCCATTATGCTTTGTTATATGGAAATAGGGGGCAAGGTTACTGCCAGTGGCGGATCATATATTTATGTTGAAACAGCATTCGGGCCATTTGCCGGGTTTATTGTAAACTGGTTATTCTTTTTTGGCTTTGGGATTTTGAGCAGCGCGGCAATAATGAATGTGCTTGCCGATTCGCTTGCGCTGTTGATCCCGGCTTTTTCGAACCCGATTATGCGTGCGTTGCTTTATTTTATTTTGCTTGGCGGCATGGTGTGGATAAATATCCGCGGCGCAAAGCAAAGTGTAAAGGTTTTAGAATACATTACTATAATAAAGCTTATCCCGCTTTTGGGCATCATCCTTTTCAGTTTCAGCCATATTAAAATAAATAATTTGCATTGGGAACATTTGCCATCCGCGAGGTCATTTGGTGAAACATCGCTCATTTTATTTTTCGCCTTTGTGGGCTTTGAAACATCACTGGGTGCGAGCGGCGAAATAAAAGATCCCAAACGCACCATCCCACGTGCAGTTATGTTGGGTGGTATATGTGTGTTTATGGTATATATACTTTTACAAACCATAACGCAGGGTGTGTTGGGCGGGCAAATAGGTGTGTTTAAAAATGCGCCGCTGGCAGCAGTCGCTCAAAACATTGTTGGGCCCATAGGGGCAACTATCCTTTTGATAGGGGCCATCATTTCCTGCCTGGGTAATGTTGGCGGCGATGTACTGGCAACCCCAAGATTATTGTTTGCAGGTGCAAAAGACGGGTTGTTTCCGAAATACCTCGGTAAGGTTCACAAAAAATTTGCCACGCCTTACTGGGCGTTAGTTACTTATGCCGGTTTGATATTTATTTTTGCCACCACAGGCGGGTTTGAACAATTAGCCATCATGTCCAGTTGCATTTTGCTGCTTATTTACCTGGCGGTTATTTTAGCCATGTTAAGGATAAGAACAAAAAAAATACAGCCGGCCGAAAAATCGTTTAAGGTTCGCGGTGGGCTGATCATTCCTTTTATCGCTATTGCATCTATCATATACTTGCTCGCCCAACTACCTGCCAACCAAATTATACCGACGATTATTTTTATAGCAACAATATGCGTGATCTATTTTTTAATGAAGTGGTTCCAAAAGAAAAAAAGCAATAACAAGCGCGGCAGACACAATGCAGGCAGCAGAGGAATAGGAACTACAGGTTAAAGAGATCCATTGTTTCTTTAGCATCCCTGCAGATACCGGCGGATTTTCTCATCATACAATAAAATGTTCGGAAGATGTATTTTCTTTCACGAATATTGCGCAGGCTGTCATGCTTCGAGTGCCTACCCATGACAGATTTACCCAGCGTGTCATTTCGAACGAGCGCGGCTGGATTGTGCGAGAGGGCGAGGAGAAAACTTATACGCCCTACATGATTTGCCGTGTACAGTGTATAAGTTTTCTCACTTGCCCGCTTCTTAGCCCACCTCTTGCAAGTTCGAAATGACATCCGAATTTTAAAGGCTGTTAACAACTTAATTCTTATTGCTTATACTGATCCTTTCTGATGTTGAAACCGGGGTAAGGTCTATCACCAGTTCGCCATGTAAATTACTCCTGATGGTTTTAACGGGCTTACCATTAACGGCAAGCAAGTAAGCTGTGTTAGGTTTTAACTGGTGCAGCACATACACAACGGGTTTAACAGCGTCTTGTTGCCATGCCATTTCATTTGCATCCCAGTTTTGTATAGCTATGGCCAAATGCTGTGCTGATGTAGCTTGCAATGAAACATAAGGATCGTTTCCGTTAAAATACGACAACTGGTTTTTTGTGGTACTAAATCCAAACCTGTTATTAGCGGTTACTTTAAACATCTTGTCGGCCACCGAATAGCTATTGCTATCAAGTGTTATGATCAATTTTTTATTCCTGAAATTATAGTTCAGTACCGTGCCTGCAAGTTCAGGTGTGATGTGCGGGTTAAGGTAAAAACGGTTATATAATGGGTTTATGCCATAAATTGCCTGGTAAAGGCCAACAATAGCAAGGCTATTGCCCGATAATATATCATCGCCACGGCCATCCTGCTTTAGCCTGCCATAGCGCTGAAACGCGAGCCCGTCTTTACCATACTGATCCAGCACATTATTAACATATTTAAGTGCCAGCGCGGGGCTGTAATCGGCATAAGCCTTTACTGCTATCGAGCCCCATGATAAAAATATATCCCCGTTTTCATACTCCGGAAAAGGGAACTGCGATTCCTTGCCTTCACCCGGCGCATACGATGTCATGGTCAAAGGCCAAAAGAAAAGCTTTTCCTTCTCCATCTGTGCCTCAATGTTATCCAAGATGATTTTTTGCCTCGCCTTGTTATCACAAATGCCATAAGCTATGGCCATAAAGTTTACCGGGGTAACCATATTGCGCCCATGTATGGTTTTGTCCTTATCAATCCAATGAACATAACAACCATTTTCCGCATCCCAAAACCCGCCGTCTTTGGTATCCTTGTTAAAACTCACTTTAAGTTTAGCTGCACAAGCTGAATAGTATTCTGCTTTAGGCGCATTACCCAACTGGCGCTCTATATCAGCCCATTTCACCAGGGCATGGTATAGTTTGGCGTTTACAAATGCATTTTCATACGATGCCCATATAATGTCAATCCAGTCGCTGCTCTTTTTCGCTCCTTCATTATCCGTCATCATCTCCACCAGGCCGTTTCCGTTAAAATCTCTTCTTAGTATCCAGTTTAAGGCTTTTTCGCATGACTGCTGGTGACTTTTAACCCATACTTTATCGCCGGTCATATCATACAGATCGGCAACATTGCTCACCAGGTCGGGGTTCGAATCCATTAATATGCCCCATTGCGCTTCATAAAAGCCATATTTGTTAAACTGACCGGGCATAGCATCTTCATTGCTATAGGCCCACCTTGAGTAAACCCTTCCATCAGGCTTTATGGCATGGTCGCGGTAATAATCCAGGCAGCTCTGATAGCCTTTCAAATAGTCAGGATCATTTATACCCAAACCCAACTGCGCAATATATTGTTCATGCAGGCAAATAGGGCCATAAGGCGTATGCCAGCTATTGCCGCCAAAATGCAGCGAATCAATAACCCCGATCCTGGCAATGGTGTTTAACACCGCGCTTACTTTGGCACCGTCGATACCTTTAAGCTCACCCCTGCCATATTTTTGTTTAAAATCAAAATAGCTAAGTGTTATAGTTTGCCTGCTGCTCCCGGCAGCCAAAGTAAATGGCGACCATACATCCGTTCTTCCCCTTATAAACCTCCTCCTGTTTGTTCCGCTATCCGATTTTGGCAATAATTCGTTGTCAGATACGCTTATGGTATAAGCCAGCTTATCGTCATTTGTCCGTGTGTATGTCATGGCAACGTTTTTACCGGGGGCATCTACCGTTATATTTAACCCGTTACCGGTTTTGCTGTTCCAGAAATTGGATGAACGTGTATGTACCCCATACGTGCATAGTTTTTCATTAAAAAGATAAAACCAGGCCAGGCCGCCATAGCCCTGGTATGCCCCTTCCCAGGTATCAATACTGTCGAAATTAAACACAGGCATAGCCGCTTCATCTACATTTAGCGGCTTGGTAGTGGCCCTTTCTATAGTCCACTTTATGTTGTTATTGGTTACCGTAAATATCCAGCTTTCATTAATGATGAGGTTTTTATCACCGTAGCTAATGCCGCTTATCTTGAATACATTCCCGGTTTTAACAAGTACCGGGCTTTGTTTTAAATGCAGCGATGAATAATTAATACCGCCCACGTTTACCGATGTAAAAATTCCGTCGGCGCCGCTGATCACCTTTTGCCCGTTAACAATAAGCGAGGTAATGCTGGCTTCTTTCCCATAATTAAGCACCATAGCTATTTTGGGGTTGCTGATGATGATCTCGTTAGCCATAGCTACGGCAGGTAAAAAAATAACCGAACAGTAAATTAAAGTGGCGCAGATTCTTTTAAAAGACATTGGGTTCCTGGTTTATTTCTTAATGTAAATTGATGAGTTCAGCATTTTGCTGGCTACTAAATTGTTTTATTAGGATAAAAACACAAGCTAATTAAAAAACTTTTACAATTGAAATCCCGGCAGCAGGATTTGTAGAATAAAGCTGATAAACGATTTGCGATTTGTCTCAAAACACCCCTTAAAAGGTCTTAAAAGCCCCTTAATTATTTGATGCTTTGCAGCTATATTTGTTGTAATTAAACCAATAACAAAATGAAAGCCATCGACATTACCATCATATTTAACGGCCAAACGGAAGCCGCTTTTAATTTTTACAAGTCGGTATTCGGGGGCGAGTTCCGGAATTTTCAACGGATGAAGGACATCCCCAACGCACCGGCCATACCTGCCGAAGAAGCCGAAAAAGTATTACACGTGGCTTTCCCCATTGGCAACTCCGTATTAATGGGTATGGATGCGCCGACGGGCCGTATGCAGCTTAACCCTGGCAATAATTTTATGGTAACGCTTGATACCAGCAGCGAAGAAGAAACCACAAAATTATTTAACGGCCTTGCCGAGGGTGGCACCATCACCATGCCATTGGCCAACCAGTTTTGGGGCGCTTTCTTCGGTATGGTTACCGATCAATTTGGTATTCAGTGGATGCTGAGCTACGTAAAGTAAAAAAGGATTTGTCATAGCCGTGCGCGTGCTTATAAAACACCCACCGGGGTTTTTCAAATAACAATTGCCGCAATTATTAGCGGTCAAACAATTTTACTTAGCAGGCTCCTGGGTGTTTAATTTCAACTGGTCAGGATCCATCACTATTATCTCGGGTTTGCCTTTAAAATCTATCACTGTACCGCTTACACAAACATCCTTGCCTTTATAATCAACCTCAGGCGCACCTTGAAATTTGCTCCTGTCTTCCCCTTTTATCACAATGGTAAGCAGTTGGTTTGGATGATAGCCACCCAGGTCTAAAAAGGTCATGTTTGAACCGCTGATAAGTTTGGTGCTCCAAACCTTATCGCAAATGGTAACTTTTTCGCCAATATGTTTAGCCGCGTCTTTAGCAGGTATGGTAGTTTGTGCCGATGCCGTAACGGTAAACAAGGTTACGATCGAAGCGAGGATAAATAGATGTTTCATAGCGTAAATATAGTAATGGTATAAATAAACTTAGCGTTCAATATATAAATATGTTGTTAATTATTCTTATTCATTAACCCATCAACAGAAATAGCATTGTACTGCACAAAATAAAACAGCAAGGCCAGGTAAGCGCCATAAATTATTTGTGTAAAAACGTTATTCCATTGCTCTATCATACACGAGCCAAATATCAGCGCCAGCATTATCACAGCGCCTAAAACAATGGCAAAACGGGTAAACAAGCCTAGCAACAACAATATGCCGGTTAAAAATTCAAGTATCGGCAATACATAGCCAAATGGCGAAACAAGTGCCGCAGGCAGTATAGATTTGCTGAAAGACGCTACCATGCCATTACTAAAAGCGGCAAGTTTGGGCAAACGCTCCAGGCCATGCCCGAAAAAGCTCATGCCAATAGGTAATCGCTCCAGCAAATAGGTAAATTGCTCTTTTTTCATATTATTAAATATTTGCCTACCCCTGTTCAACGGCCTGTGCCTGCCTGGCATAAATGCCCGAAAGTATTTGCTGCGCGAGTTTTTTTGCCTGCACCCTTAATTCAGGCACAGCGGTGCTTTCCCACAGCATGCCCTTTAAATTACTGCCAATAACATACAGGTTGGGCTGATGTGCCTGTTTGGTTGTAGTGCCTAAGGAAATTACACTGCCATCTTCGGCACAAGCATTAATGCCCATACCGCATGGGCCCTGCGCTATCAATCCCTTTTTAGCCAGGTTATTTAATAATTTATTCCCCGGTTTATTAATATCAGTTTCGGGGCCGATGCAATTGATCACACGCTGTACTTTAAAACTCTTTAGCTGCCCGTTGGTATTAAGCGTTACGTCTATTTTATCTCCCTGTTCTTCAATTGATACGATATAACCCTTATGCGTTATCAATTTACCTTTGGCAGCCATTGCGTTTAATTGCCGGTGCATTTGTACAGGCAATCGGTGCCTTACTTTTTCCCAAAATGGTTTCAAATATTTTATAAACTGCTGCTTTTCCCTTAAACCAAAGCCCATCCATATTTTTTGGATATGCGGCCGCAAGGAATCAATAAGCGGGTAAACAGATTGATTAAGTTTCAGGGCCAGCTTACGGTGTTTATTGAAAGTTTTAAACAGGTTGTACAATTCCATTTCATGCGCGGCTATTCCGGCAAAGCTAAACGCGGTATAGGGTATGATATCTTCGGCACAGGCATTAAGCCGGTAACCATGCGGCGAAATAGTATGTATGGTTTGCCCGAAGCCTTTCTCCATCAGGCCAACAACCGTATCGGCCATGGTAAGGCCATTCCCTATTATCAATATATCATTTTCGGCATCAAGGCCTTCAATACAATCCTTTTTCCAGGGGTTAGCAAAATAGTACTTGCTTTTTGTTAACGATGGATCTATACCCGTTGGCAGGCGCGGTTGCGCGTTGCCTGTAGCCAATATGGTTATATCGGCAGTTAAGGCAGCATGGTTTTGCAGTTGTATATGTACCAGGCCACCATCTGTAATGATATCGTCAGCAGTATCATTATATAAAGTCACTCGTTTATTGGCATCGTGTTCATGCAGGGCAGTATTCCACAGCTGCGTTAAATATTGGCCGTAATGCTGCCGGGGTGAAAACGCGGTAGCTAATTTATCCTTATCCGGCCCATCGGCCAGGAATGTTCCCGAAAGCCATCGCATAAAATGATCCGGATCATCCGGGAAAGCGCTCATTTTTCCGTTAGGCACATTCAAAAGCAAGCTTGCCGTATGCGGGTCATAAGCAACGCCTTTGGCGAGGGCAGAACCTTTATTAATGAGATGGATGTGCAGGTGCAGCCTGTTATCGCGCAGCAAATGAATAGCCGTTAGCACACCACAAAAGCCGCCGCCAATTATAGCAATATGCACAGGTTTATCCGTTTCAGTTATGGCTAATGGCATCAATGGTCGGTTAATAATGGCTGCAAATTATTTATTATGTACTGAATAACAGCTTGTTTAATAACATTGTTACAAGAACGTAACATGTATGGCAAAGTTTTATTACCGCCCTGTAACATTATTGCTAAGTAGCAATAATGCTGCCTGTTAAATAGCCCGGATATTAATTATATTGAACAAAAAGGCATAAAAATATATTATATTAGTGCTGCGGTATAATGCCGTTAAACCACAATGTACGATTCAACGCTTACCCTTTCACGCATCGGTATTATTTTAAATATTGATGCTGATTTTAATGACCCGCTTTTTGAAACGGGTGTTGAGTATCTACATAAAAACTTTACTATACTTTTTAATTCGTCGCAAGCCGCGTTGCTCCGGAAATTTTTAGACAATGTATTCATCACTGCCAAACTACAGTGTATCGAATTTTTTCACGGCAAAAGCTTTTACCAGTTAAAGGGCATAGTTAGTCAGCCAGGGCAGGCCATTTGTATAATTACCAATAACACAAGGCACCGCCAGGTATTACTGGAACTGGAAGACCATAACCTGAAAACACTTGCCGATACTTATGTGGATTGGGTATGGTCGTTTGATACCAATTTCACGTTGGTTACTGCCAACAAGGCTTTTTTAGATGGCAGGCACAAGTTAAATAGTAAAAGCCTAACCATAGGCGACAATATTTTTAAGAACGTTGATAAAGCCGTCTATCAAAAATGGTTGCCGATTTATGAACGCGCCCTAAAAGGCGAAACCATTAGTTTTGAAGAAAAACGTAACCATTTAGGCGTGGAGTATTATGTAGAGATATACCTCTCGCCGGTTTACAATCTGCAAAACGAAATTATAGGCTGCCTGGGCATAACACGTGATATAACCGAACGCAAAAACGCACAAATGGCTATAAAAGGTTACACGGCCAAGCTGGAAGAATTTGCCTTTAAAACATCGCACGAATTGCGCCGCCCGATAGCCAATATTATGGGCATGGCAACCCTGCTAAGCAACAAAGAAATGAGTGAAGAAGACCAGGAAAAAGGCATCCATTATATATCGCTATGCGTTAATGAGTTGGATGGTATTGTTGTAAGTATGATAGCATCGATTGAACAATATAAAAAATAATTGCGTTATATATTTTTCAAATAATATATAATGCCCATGAGAAAACTCACATTTATATTAGCTTTCCTCTTACTTGCAGGCCTGCAGCATTTACACGCGCAGATAAATCTGGATACTTTAACTGCTTTAAAAAACAATCCCGGCATTTATTCCCTCGTTATATCAAAAAATGATAAGGTCATTTATAACAGCTACTTTAACCAACAGGGCCAGGATAGTTTACTTAACGATCAGTCGCTCACTAAAGATGTTATTTCAACCCTCATCGGCATTGCTATTGATAAGGGATATATCAAATCGGTAGATGAAAAGGTGTTTGATTTCTTCCCTGAACTGATAAATGATACCGATAAAAGGAAACAGGATATTACCATCCGCCAGATCATGAACCAGGCATCCGGCCTGTACCACGAGAACCTGGATAGCCTGGCCGCTTTTTTGAATTTACCCAACCCATCAGCCTATGTATTAAAAGCGCCGCTAACTGCCCGGCCCGGCAAGGTATATCATTACAGCAATGCCGCTACGCACCTGCTTTCGGTTATCCTTACAAAAAGCACCGGTATGGATACCCATACATTTGCCATTAAATACCTGTTCGCGCCAATGAGCATAAATAATTTCGGGTGGATGAAGATGAATGATGGCTATTACGACGGCAGTGGCCTGCTCAGCATCCGCCTGCGCTCAACAGATATGTTAAAAATAGGCTCGTTGTTTTTGCATAAGGGCGTTTATGATGACATGCAAGTAGTACCCGCCAAATGGATAAACCTGGTATTGCACCCTGATACCACCTATCATACCGAATGGGGCTTTGAGCAGTCGACCTACGCGTTATGTTGGTATCACGCGGTTTACAAAGGCACAGATATTACGTATGGATTAGGCTGGGGCGGCCAGTTCCTTATCATCATACCATCGTTACAGGCAGTGGTGGTAGCTAATGAAAACCCCGCCGATGCCAGCGCCATAAAGCAGGAAATAATATTTATGCACCGTATTTTCCCGGTGATATTCGACCAGTTAAATAACCCGTGATCATGAAAGGCATTACTGTAGCTTATCATCCACACTATAGCGGTCGACCGTGGTTTGCGGATTAGGTAATTGGTTAAATGCGGTATATAAAAGATGCTTTTTATCCTTATCGATACCCGGGAATATAGTGCCGATAACTTTTCTGAGCTGATCGTTCTCCTTTTTTAGTGCCACGGTGTCTGCCAATTTAATGCCCGACTGGTAATAGATCATGGGGTAAGTATTACCATCATCCAGTGTTTTGTCAAACACCTTAAATATCCTCGGATGCGATGGCACTTGTTTAACCGCGATAGGAAAATGGTATTGCCTGTGAACTTCGTCTGAAACTTTTGCATAAAACCGGCCCATATCGCTGTCATCCTCATAATGCCACATATCTGTTGGCCTTGCGGCATATTTTGCCATTTCCATGGTATTACTGGCATCAATCAGATAATTTTTATTGTACTGCTGCTGTGCCAGCTCAAAAAGCTGCGGGGCGGTTTTTCCGTTTAACGTATAAATACCCATATCCATGTTAGCCAGTTTCCAGCCATAATCATATTTACCATATACCAGGGTAATTATCGATCTGGATAAGCCCGATTTTGGCGTAAAAAAAGCGATGTACATTTCTTCAGATACAGGGCTATAAATTAATTTATAGCTGTTTATATTTTTTGATGGATTTTCAACAGTATCCATACTCCTGCGCTTATTTATAACATAATATTCATCAAGCAGGTTATAGTCATCCGTTTTTAAGCCATTGCCGATGACCTCAACCAACCTGTTCGTTTCATGGTTTTCCAATAATTCCTTCGACAACATAGAACCTAACTGGTTCACATCGCCGGCCTTTATATAGGTAAAAGCCTGTTGGTTAAGCTCGCGAAAATCAGCCCGTTTGCCACTGTTGATCTGCGCATTTTTAAAATAACCGGGGGTATTGTTCCACAAACAGCTTTGTAAAATTACAAGCAGACATAAAAAGCATGGTATTTTTATAATGCGCATGTTTAGGTAATTCAAAAAAATTATCAGGCCCTAATATAAAAAAAGCGCTGATTAAATTGATAGCCGTTTACTTGTTTGATTTTGTAAATACTTATATGCTATATTAGTGTTTGTGCATTACCAACTGGCGCCTATATTAAGCTCCATGGCCGCATGGGCGGTAAAGGATAGTGAATCAAATTAATACTATCCAAGATTTAGGAAGTCAAGAGCCAGGAAGCAAGAAAATTTCTTAAATAATGAAAATATATCGATTTTTATTTTTTTATCTTGGTTCTTGCTTCCTGGTTCTTGACTTCTTGACGCTAAACTCACATTAACCAATGTATAACATACCATTCCAAGCCATTAACTGGGCGGCAGTTGAAAAAACCGAACATAAAGGCGAAACCGGCACTTCTTTTTGGCGAACTATTATGCTTGATGGCCTGCGGTTACGCATGGTGGAGTACAGTGCTGGTTTTTTAAACGATCACTGGTGCCAGAAAGGCCATATTGTTTATTGCCTTGAAGGTGAGTTTACCAGCGAGCTGCAAAATGGCGATACGGTTACCCTAAGCGCCGGGATGAGCTATGTAGTGTCTGACGGGTTAAGCTCACATCGTTCCACATCAGCCAATGGGGTGAAGCTGCTGATAATTGATGGGGATTTTTTGAAGCCGCAGGAGTAATTTAATAACTCATCAAATTTTTTGTCATGCTGAGCGCAGCGAAGAATCCATCCGCTTTCTAACAAACTTAAAATATTTTCCTATATTCAACCCAATGGAAACTACAGATAACAAAGGCGAACTAAAAAGGGTCAGGACAGCTTTAACGCTCAACCTTATAGCCACGGCATTTACTTTAATAGCATTGATCATATCTATCAACAGTAATACCACCTGGCGTATTGTGTGTTCGGCCTTTGGCTTTACCTGCTTTCTAACTTTAACTATTGCAGTTTATACCCGGCTGATGAAATTGCAAAAAAGCAGCTAAGGATGTCAAACAGGAAAATATAAAATAGATAATTTACAGCAATAGCCTTATCACCGGCCATATATGATCAGCAATTATCCGATACCCTGCCGCCGAGGGGTGCAGGCCATCGGGCAGGTTCAAATGTTTTTGCCCGGCCACACCGGCTAAGTAAAAAGGCACAAAGGTCATGCTATAAGCATCTGCCAGTTTACGGAATATTGCCCTGAACGCTGCCGCATGCGCACCAGGTATAAATACAGGCAGTTCCATCCCCATCAGTACTAATTTTATCTGCGGATATTTGGTTTTTACTTTTTTAATGATCTCCTCCAGGTTTTGGTATGTTTTGGCTGGCGGAATTTGGCGTATCATATCATTAATACCCAGTTCCAGCACAAAAATATCCATCGGGCGGTTAAGCCAGTATTCCAGCCGGCTTAAGCCCCCGCCCGATGTATCACCGCTTAACCCGCCATTAATAACATGGTAATCCAACCCCTCAGCAGTTATTTTTTGCTGTATCAGCGCCGGGCACGATTCACTTTTTGCATCAGCCAACCCATAACCCGCTGTAAGGCTGTCACCAAAAAATAGTATGTTTTTCATAAACAACAAATAACGTATAGGTGCATTTTGTTTATCCAATATTCATAAAAGCTTAACGTAAAAATATCGTTATAATTAAATACATCGTGTTATTTTTGCAAAGGTTAAAAAACAAATCGCATACACCGCCGTTTAATACCTACCAATTGTAAAAAAACATGTCGAAAAGCATACTGATTGTCGATGATCAAAACGATATACTCGACCTATTAAAAGAAGCATTGGAACAAGAGGGCTACGCAGTAACCACACTTCCTTATACCGAAGACATTGTTACCAGTGTTACCCTGCATCAGCCCGACCTGGTGATGCTTGATTTCCTGCTGGCGGGCATTAATGGCGGCGAGCTTTGTCACCAGGTTAAAACCCATCCCTTAACATCGCATATCCCGGTGATCATGCTATCGGGCTACCCGCGCGTGCTGGAATCATTAGGTAGTTATGGAGCTGATATTTTCATTGCCAAACCATTCGATCTGGAACATCTTATCTCGTCGGTAAAACAATTGCTTGATACTGCGGAGATGCACACCTAAAGGTCAGATTCCCGTAAATAATGGCAAACCTGAAATTGCCCTGACATATTTGTACCCCGTATGCTGTTACTTTGGTAAAACACATAACAGCTAATATGGAATACAGACAATTAGGAGCCTCGGGACTTAACATACCTGTGCTCAGTTTCGGCACTGCTACTTTTGGCGGCGGCAATAAATTTTTCAAGGCCTGGGGCGAAACACAACTTGATGAGGCTAAAAAACTGGTAAACCTGTGCCTTGATGCCGGGGTGAACCTTTTTGATACCGCCAATGTTTATTCGCGCGGCTTATCCGAAGAAATATTAGGCAAAGCCCTGGAAGGCTTGCGCAACGATGTATTGATATCAACCAAAGCCACCTTTAAAATGGGCGAAGGGCCAAATGATTATGGTTCATCGCGCGAGCATTTGATAAAGGCCTGCGAGGATAGCCTTAAACGCCTGAAAACCGACCATATAGATATTTATCACATGCATGGTTTTGATGCCAATACGCCTGTTGAAGAAACGCTGCGTACTTTAGACGACCTGATCACCAGCGGCAAGGTACGTTATATTGCCTGTTCCAATTTTTCGGGCTGGCACCTCATGAAATCGCTGTCGGCATCTGAAAGATATGGCTGGGCTAAATATGTTGGCCATCAGGCTTACTACTCATTGTTAAACCGCGAGTTTGAATGGGAACTGATGCCTGTAGGGATAGATCAAAAAGTAAGCACCATTGTTTGGAGCCCGCTTTCGTCAGGCCTGCTCAGCGGAAAATACCGCCGAAACCAGCCCATTCCCGAAGATTCGCGCATCCAAAAAGGCGGCGCACACGGCCCGGCAACCAATTTTGAGCATTTATACAATATTGTTGATGCTTTGGACGAAGTAGCACAGGAAACCGGCAAGTCGGTACCCCAGGTAGCGCTTAACTGGCTGCTGCAAAGGCCAACGGTAGTTAACCTGATAATTGGCGCACGTAACGAGGAACAACTAAAACAAAACCTTGCCGCCGTAGGCTGGAACCTTACCACCGGTCAGGTAAAAAAACTGGATGCCGCCAGCGAAGTCGATCCTGTTTATCCCTACTGGCACCAACGCCAGGATACAAGGCTAAACCCCCTACCAAAGTTTTATTAAAAATATACCTGAGTTAGGAATAATAACCACACTTGCGCTCATTTGTAATGAGCGCAAGATTGCTAAAGAGCGAAGCCAGGTCTCCCCAACCGGGGGAGATTATTCACCTATTGTTTGTTTTTATAGGTGTTCATGAGTGCTACGCCGTTTAGAGGAGGCTGCTGACAAAACAGTGTCAGCACTATTATAATTTAACCTTCGTAACTTGCATTATCCAAAGGCCACTACCCGGCGCCATTCCTCGTTTTCCGGTATCCACCATCAATCCCGCGCTTGTGAAAGCGCAAATCATGTTCTTTGAAAATATTAAACAAATAACGTCATTCGCTCACCGTGCGTCATTGAAGAAGCACGTGGTAAGAAACTTACGAAGTTTTAAAAACTTCGTAAGTTTTATCCCCACCCCGCTGTTTGTGTCCCCACAAACAGCAATAGTCATGCAAGTATCGGATTGTTTGTGAGGACACAAACAATAGGTGACGGTGGTAATATTGTAAAAAAAGATATTTTGCAGCAATCTCACTATTCCCCACTGGCGTAAGTCTTGTGCACCGGGTAAAGGTTAGGTGACATTGTAGATCAAGACTTACCACGATTTTAAACCGCCCTAAGCATTGATTACAGGCCTCTATATTTATTATTTATAATTATTCTAAATAAGTTGCAACCAAACGCTTCATATCTTATTTTTGCCTCATTATTTTTAATTAGTCTAAATAAATATGAAACAAGTCACCCGCTTTATCTTTACTCAAATACTCATTTGCCTTTTTGTTGTTTATGCCTTTCCCGCCGTAGCGCAGCAAACAAAAGGGTTAATAAAGGGCAAAATACTCACCTCAAAAAATGAACCTGCCGAAAACGTATCCCTCAGGTTAAAAGAAACCGTTTACGGCGCAGTAAGCGACGAGCATGGCAAATTCCAGTTCCGTGCGCCTGCGGGCAACTACACACTGGTGGTATCGCATGTAGGTTTAAGCAACCAGGAAATTGCCGTAACAGTTACAGCAGGTAAAACAACCGTAGTGCCGCAGATCACCGTAAATATTAGTGTGAATGAGCTGCTCGAAGTAAGTATTACCGGTAACAAAACCAACAAATTTGCCAAAACCCATAGCGATGATGTTGCCAAAATGCCTTTAAACAACCTCGAGAACCCGCAGGTTTACAGCACCATCAGCAATGAGCTGCTTACCGAGCAGAACGTAACTACGGTTGATGATGCCATTAAAAACGCTCCCGGCCTGCAAACCATGTGGGAAGCCACAGGCCGCAGCGGCGATGGCGGCAGCTATTATAATTCGCGCGGCTTTATCCTCCAGAGCCAGTTACGTAATGGGGTTGCCGGTAATGTAAGCAACAGCATTGACGCAGCCAATCTTGAAAGTATCGAAGTGATAAAAGGCCCGTCGGCTACGCTGTTTGGCAGTACCTTAACTTCGTACGGCGGCTTAATTAACCGCATCACCAAAACACCTTATGATACTTTTGGCGGCGAGGTTTCATACACCGTGGGCAGTTATGGCCTCAATCGTGTGGCTGCGGATATAAACACCCCACTTGATTCAGCAAAAAAAGTGCTTTTCAGGTTGAATACTGCCGGCACTTATAAAGGCAGCTTTACTGATCATGGTTTTAGTCGTGGCTTAGCGGTTGACCCAAGTTTGTCTTACAAAGTTAACGACAGGCTTTCCTTTCAGTTCGATGCCGAAATTTATACTGGTACAAATACCATCCCAACCATCTATTTTTTCCCTTACGGCGTAAATGTTTCAAGCCTGGGCGCTACCAATGCCAACCATTTGCCGGTTAATTATTTCAACTCGTATTCCGCAGGTGATATGGCACAAAGCTCGGTAAATGATAACTTTTACGGGCAGATGAATTATAAAATATCCGATCATTGGACATCGCAAACCAATGTTTCATCAACCTACAGCTATTCAAATGGCTTTGGCCCCTATTATTACCTGCTACCCGGTGATTCCGTTTCACGTAACGACCAATCCACCAAACACAGCAGCGAAAGTGTATTAGAAGCACAGGAAAATATAAATGGTGATTTCCATATAGGCAAATTAAGGAACCGTTTTGTAGGCGGGCTTGATTTCCTGAGGGTTAATTCAAACCAGTACTTTTTCGGCAGCACTTATGATGCAGTGCCCGATAATAGCAGCACTACCAATTACAGCAGCTTTAATAAGGCCAATATGGATGCCTTATATGCTTCGGGTGCGCCCTTGGGCTTTACTTTTCCCGAGATCTTTAAAACCAATACCTATAGCGCCTATGCTTCGGATGTGTTGAATATCACCGATAAATTATTGGCGCTGGCCGCTTTGCGGGTTGATCATTATGATAACGAGGGTAATTATTCGCCTACAACCCAGGCCACTACCGGCGCTTATAAACAAACCGCCTTAGCGCCAAAATTCGGGCTGGTTTACCAGTTGGTAAAGGACGAGGTATCGTTTTTTGCCAATTATCAGAATGGTTTTACCAATGAGAACGGAACAGATTATGCCGGAAAAACCTTTAAACCCGAAGAAGCCAACCAACTGGAAGGCGGCGTAAAATTAAGCCTGTTTGATGGTAAGCTGAGCAGCACTTTAAGCTATTACCGTATTGATGTGCAAAACGTTGTACGCCCCTATGCGCCTAACCCCAACTTATCCATACAGGATGGCACACAGCTAAGCCGTGGCTTGGAGGCCGAAGTGATCGCTAATCCGTTCACTGGTTTTAATGTGGTTGGTGGTTTTTCTTATAACTATTCCATTTATACCAAAGCCGATGCCGATGTGCAGGGCCGCAGGCCGGGTACGGCATCATCGCCTTACACAGCAAACCTGTGGTTGAGCTATCGCCTGCCACAGCAATTTATCAAAGGCCTTGGGTTTGGCTTCGGCGGTAACTATGCCAGCAATAACCAGGTACTGAACAGTGCAAGCCAGGGCGTATTTACACTGCCGGAGTATACCATTTTAAACGCTACTACTTTTTATGATGTGGCAAGGTATCGCATCTCATTCGGTGTAAATAACCTTACCAACCGCGAATACTGGACAGGCTATTCAACTGTTAACCCTCAAATGCCGCGGCAGTTCATAGGCAGTGTGGCCTTTAAGTTTTAGCTTGATGAATTTTAAGAAAACGGTTTTATTTATACATCGCTGGCTTGGTTTTATAACCGGGCTGGTGGTGTTTATTGTAAGTATTACCGGCTGCATATTCTGTTTTCAGGATGAGCTGCAGGATGCCATGCATACCTGGCGCAAAGTAACTGTGCAACATACGGTATACCTGCAACCATCAGCTTTAAAAACAATTGCGCTTGCAAAATACCCGGGCAGTACCGCAAATTATATTTATTACTATGGCGCTAACAGGCCGGCGGCGGTGCTGGCAAATATCCCCAAAAAAGAGCTCACCTACATCTACCTGAACCCCTACAACGGCCACGTATTGCATACCGAAGCCCTGACGGCAAACTTCTTTACAGTTGTTGAATATATTCACCTCTACCTGTTGCTCCCCCCAAATATCGGGCAAATGGTGGTAGGCGTATCGGTGATAGTATTTGTTATTTTGATGATAACCGGCATCATTTTATGGTGGCCCAAACGAAAGGCCGACCGCAAGCGCAGCCTCACCATTAAATGGAACGGCAGGTGGCGGCGTATAAATTACGATCTGCACAATGTACTTGGCTTTTATTCCGTAAGTATTGCACTGCTGCTGGCTATAACGGGGCTCGCTATGGCATTTCAATGGGTAAACAAGGGCATTTACACCACCGCTAATCTTGGTATAAAACATCCTGATGAGCAGGTATATCCAATATCAGATACTTTAAAAAAGACGGTCGTAAGTTTTCCCGCGATCGACAAAGCCTTTAACATAGCCGAAAGCCGTTCGCCAAATGCCGAAATGTTTTTAATTGCTGATGCCGATGGCAAACAGGCAACTATTTCCATAACCGCTTATGCTCAAAGTTTGCATTACGGGCACAGCGATCTTTATTTTTTTGACAGGTACAGCGGCAATTTGTTAAAGGCATTGCCCTACAGCCAAAAAAGCGCTGGTATGAAAGTGAATGATTTGAATTATGATCTGCATGTGGGCCAGGCCATGGGCTTGCCCGGCAAGATCATCGCTTTTTTAGCCAGCCTTATTTGCGCCAGTTTACCGCTGACCGGATTTATTGTGTGGCTGGGTAAGAAAAGAAAGCCCAAGCCGTCACCCATCAGGGCGGTTACTCATAAACGAACGCTTAAGCAACAAGCTAAATAAATATCGGGTAGCTCACGATTACAGATGTTCGGAAGATTAGAAAGGGGTATCATGCTGAGTTATTAAATCCGCTGGATTGTGAAAGGGGTATGACGTGGTTTTATTCCATATGTCATTGCGAGGCTCATGCAGAGGTATTAAATCCGCTGGATTGTGAAAGGGGTATGACGTGGTTTATTCCAATATGTCATTGCGAGGCTCATGCAGAGGTATGAGCGAAAGAGAGCCGCGGCAACCTCGTCGCCACTGCACAACCGCTATGCATGGCGACGAGGTTGCTTCGCCGCGCTACCTACTCACTTCCCTGCTCGCAATGACATTTTTCTAATACGTCATGGGTAGGCACTCGAAGCATGACAGCCTACGCAACATTTGTGAAAGAAAATCTATCTTCCGAACACCTATAGTGTCACGACCAGAAGCCCTTAGCCTTTACCTGCCCCGAAGTATAGCCTTGCAGCCTTAACATCCGGCGCAGCTGGCTTACCATCACATTGTTGCCCGTAAGGTAAAACACCGTATTATCCAGCGGGTAATCCTGGTCAGCAACCCATTGCAGCAAGCTATGATGCCCGTAAACATCATCGCGCGAAAGTGTTTTTATGCTTGACGGGAAGTACCGGCTAAAAAAGTCGCGATGCTGCCCGTCGGCCATCAGCACAGCGCCCGAAAACCGTGTGGCAGGCATTACCATTTGCTGCAAAGCCAAAATATGTGCCAGGCTACTCTCATCGCCCAGGCTTATCACCGCTGGTGTGTTTTCAGGCGACTGGTGGCTGGTGCCTATTTTCAGGTAGTTTACTTCGTCGTCTTTTTTAAGGTTGCGCGCCCAGGTGCTGCCAATACCTTTGTGGCCGGCATCAACATATAAGGTGCAGGTACTTGTTTCGGCATCCCAGCCTGCGGGCGTGTAATCGCGGTAGGTAAAGGGTTCAACCTTAAATTTTATATAGGGTACTTCTGTCCATGCCCACATATCAGCGTTAGGCAGGTGCAGGTCTATTTCAATAATGGTTGATGGTTCCCAGTGCCTTACTTCAAGCACCCTTCCACTGTTTAAACTTTGCGGTTCAAACCAGCGTTCAGCCTTCTTTTTTAATTTATATAAAGTGGATGTTTCCATGTGTATTAATTTTAATAATACAAAGAAACGAGTGATTCACGCTTTAAACAATGGCTACTTCGGGGTAATGATTGTACTATTTACGGTAAAGCTGGCGAAATGCCAAAGGTGTTATGCCGGTAGCATTTTTAAATATTCGCGAAAAATAAGCCGGATCGTCATACCCGAGTTTGTGGGTAATTTCCTTAACGTTAAGCTGGCTGTAGTATAACAATCGCCTTGCCTCCAGCACCACCTCCTGCTGTATCCAATGGCTTACCGAAAAGCCGGTGATTTTTTTAAGCACCTCGTTCAGATACGATTCCGACACATTTAGTTTAGCTGCATAGGCCGATGGGCTTTTAAGCGTATGCATATTTTGCACCAGCAGTTTTTTAAACTCCTGCGAAAGCTGCGCAGGCCTCGATAAGCTATAATTTGTAGTGCGTAAATTACTAAATCCACCTGCCGCTATCCCCAAAAACGATTTCAGCAGCGAATGCACAACCGATAAGTTGAACGGGCCCTGCTCATCGCCATTGTGCCTTTCATCAACAAGGCAAAGCAGGCTATGGCATTGGGCCAATTGCGTATCAGTTAGCATAAAAGGCTGTTGCAACAATAGCTGGTTTTCAAAAACATCACGATAGTCGGGCGGTATCAGTAGCGTATCAACAGCAATAAACCAGCCATCGGCAGCATCAATTGCGCGTATGCGGTGATGCACCTGCCCGGGCAGGATATAATAAAGCGCGTTTTCCTTTAAACACAGTTCATGAAAGTCTATCATCAACGAGGCCGTCCCCTTTCTCATCACAAAAAAAATATAATGATCGTCGCGGTGCGCGCCCAGCGTTTCAAGCTTGTTACTCGGCTTGTAATCGGGCAAAAAATGCCTTATTTCCAGGCCCGAGCTCACCCTGTCCTGTAATTGATGTACGGGGATATCTTTCATTTGAATGGCTAAATTAAATATTTATCGGCAGCCATCAATCCCTAAAAAACTGTTCAAAAACAATCTTGTCATTTATCACCTTATACACGCATATTTCTGCAATGCTTTTGTACCCGATTTTTTTCAGGTCGATATCCATCATCAGCTTTACCGAAATATAGCTGCCGGCAATTATAGGTTCCGAAAATTCTATGCGATGGATCTTATCAATATTATCCAAAAATTGCTGCTCCTTGGCCAGCATGTTAGTTAAACCCTCCATCCGTGAGCCGTCGGTTTCAATGTTTACAATTTCGGTATCATAAAATTCTTCCTGTGCCTGGATAAATTTTCCGGCAGTACAAAGTTCGATCAGCCTGTTGGCAATAGCTATTGTTGTCATACTATTTAGATGAATATAAACGTATATTGTTTCATAATAAATAAAAACCCGGCAGCAATTTGTAAATTTGAATAATCAAAGCTGAACGATCATGGGAAAATTCTTTGATACCATTCTGGATAGCCATAAGGCATTCATCCAAAAGCAAAAAATATATTTTACCGCTTCGGCGCCCCTTAGTGCCGATGGGCATGTAAACCTTTCCCCAAAAGGGATCGATAGTTTCAGGGTACTATCATCAACGCGCGTGGCTTATATGGATATTATTGGCAGCGGTAACGAAACATCGGCACATCTGCTGGAAAACGGTCGCATCACCATCATGTTTTGCGCTTTTGATGGCCCGCCAAACATCCTGCGCTTATACGGCAATGGCTATACCGTTTTGCCTGGCGATGAGGAATGGCAGCAACTGGCACCGCTTTTTGAGCTACAGTTGGCCACCCGCCAAATTATAGTTGCCGACATACACAAAGTACAAACCTCCTGCGGTTTCAGCGTGCCTTACTACGAATACTTAGGCGAACGCGATCAGGCCCAAAAATGGGCTGAACATAAGGGCGCTGACGGACTGGAGCTTTATAAACAGGAAAAAAACCGGGTTAGTTTAGACGGCCTGCCAACGGCACTATACTAAGCTATCACGACCTGATAACATCTGTATCCGGTGGCGTATGCCCCAACAGCCTGCACATCGTCATGATCTGCCCTTTGTGGTGAAATTCATGTGTAATGGTATGGGTAAACAGTTGCAGCGGCGTTAAAGTAAGCGTTTTTCCGCCAATGGTATTCATAATTTGCTCATCAGGATCATTGCCAAACCGTTCCAAAAACTCAGCCACAATGCTATCGGTAACTTTGTATAAACTGCGGATCTCAGCAATATTACCCATGGCAGCATCTTCAGTAAAAGGCAGCTTTTGCTGCATGGCAAAATTAGCCAGCCAATGCTTATAAGTATTAGCCGTATGCACCAGCAAATAGCGCACGGTGCTGCCATTAAACTCATTAAGCGCTGTGGTTAGCTGCTGCTTAACCTGGTTATCAACAAAATCAAGCATCACATTTCTCGACCCTTGTACCAGTTCATATTGCTGTAATAGCACTTTCATTTAGCTAAACTATGTAAATTTCTTATTTGGTTAACATCGATGGTTCCTGTTTCGCCTATTAGTTAAAGCATCTGCACGCTGATCCACGAAAAATAATTGACTATCGCCCTATATCTTATCTAAATTCAATAAATTGCTTAACAATTCCGAAACCACCTTACGATGAAGCTTTTTAAACTGTTGTTGATCACATTGCTTATCCCCGCCGCGTTATTTGCGCAACGGGATAGCCTCAAACAAAAACACGCGGCTGATTCGCTTCATAAAATTGCAACAGGTTTCCCGGTTACCTCATTTCACGATACGCTTTTTAACATCTATAACCGCCAGGGCAGCTTTACGCCTAAAGAACGCGCCGAAGCAATTGGCAACCGCATTAGTAAATTGGGCGATGATTACGATTTCAACCCCGACTCGGTGGTAGTTATACCCTCAGAATCATCGGAAGATATCCTCTACAAAAACGATATGCTTGTTTCTATTTCTGATAAGGATGCCGCATTGCAAGGCACTACTAAAGAGAAACTTGCCGTAAGCCTTCGCGCTGTTATTGCAAAGGCTGTTGTAAAATACAATGATGATACTAACTGGAAAACCCTGTTAAAAGAAGGGCTGACCGCCTTGCTGGTTATCGTATTGGTTATCCTTTTTGTTTATGCGGTTAACCGCCTGTTCAAGTGGCTGCTGGAAAGGATAAAATTACTTTTCAATAAAGGTGTCAAGCTAAATAACTATGAATTGCTGAATGCCGAGCGGCAGTTTATGGTTATAAATTTTGTGGTTAAAGCCTTTAAATGGTTTATCATATTATTGCTTATTTACCTTGCCTTGCCTGTTTTATTTGGCATATTCCCCTTTACACGCCAAATATCCGATACTTTGCTGGGTTATATCCTCAGCCCTTTAAAAAGGGTTGGGTTGGCTGTTTGGGATTATATCCCTAACCTTATCACCATTTTAGTGCTAATATTTATATTCCATTATATCCTGCGCTTTATCCGTTATATTAAAAGCGAGATAGCCGATGGCAGCCTTACCATCCCGGGTTTTTATCCCGATTGGGCCAAACCTACCTACCAGATCATTCATGTGCTTACCCTGGCGTTTTTATTTATATTGATATTTCCCTATCTGCCCGGTTCCGATTCAGCCATATTTAAAGGGGTATCGGTTTTTGTAGGGGTGTTGTTTACTTTCGGTTCGGCGGGCGCGTTGGGCAATATGGTATCGGGCCTGGTGATGACCTATATGCGATCCTTTAAACTTGGCGATCGTGTAAAAATAGGCGAAGTAACAGGTGATATCATCGAAAAAAATTTGCTGGTTACCCGTGTGCGCACTGTTCAGAACGAGATCATCTCCATACCAAATTCAACCGTACTAAGCAGCCATACCATAAATTATAGCAGCGACGCGCTTGAAAAAGGGCTTATCGTACACACTACCGTAACCATAGGCTATGATGCCCCCTGGCGGCAGGTGCACCAGCTGTTGATTGATGCCGCGCTGGATACGCCGCTAATTGAAAAAGAACCGCAACCCTATGTTCTGCAAACCAGCCTCGACGATTATTATGTAAGCTATCGTATAAATGCCTTTACCAAAGCGCCAAACCAGCAGGGCCCCATTTATTCCAACCTGCATGCCAACATACAGGATCATTTCAATAAGGCAGGCGTCGAGATCATGTCGCCGCATTACAAGTCCCTGCGCGATGGCAATGCCACCACCATCCCCACTGATTATTTACCAAAAGACTACGTTGCGCCTGCGTTTAATACACAGGAAAGGAAGAAATAAGGAATGTGGAGATTTAATACTTTTGCACCAAAACATCAGTAGGGATACGCAATACATCATGTAACCTGCGTATCATATGAATAGAAAGCTTCCGTTTTTTATTCAGAATTTCACTCACACGACTTTTTAGCCCTATAATTTTTGCCAGATCCTGATTGTTGTAGTCCAGTTGTTCCATCCTGAATTTAATAGCCTCAATCGGGTCGGGCAAGTCAATGGGGAAATTAACCTTTTCGTAACTATCTATCAAAACCCCTAATATTTCCAGTTCATCACCATCTGCAGTATTTGGGGCTGCATCAAAGATATATTCAAGCCTTTTAAGGGCATCCTGATAATCGCTTTCGGTTTTTATGGGTTTAATATTCATTTTCTTAAATCGTTACTGCGTCAATTTTATCAATATAAATAAAAGTTCCCAAAATGGGAATAATTATTTATCAATGCTCATTTTATAGATTAAGTATCTATCGATAAAAAAAGACAATTTAAATAGTACTATGTATTGCATAATACTATGTTTAATTTTATATTTGCTCCGGCAAACAAAATTTCATCACAAAATGAACACAAAACAATTATTAAACTGCGGTACTTTAGCGGCTGGCCAAACCCTTTTAAAAGAGGCCGTTAAATTGATTGCCAAAGCACAGGGTAGGATCAAATAATATGTAAATTTGATAAACAAACTTCGTGGCCGATTGTCAATATCAAATATTAACGCTTCACGCTATTATGAAAAAAACTTTATTGATTATTGTTGTAATTGCATCGCTGGCCTTTAAGGCTTCGGCACAGGAAAAATTCTCGGTGCAGGATTTTAAAAAATACGTAGGCAAAAAAGTTACCCTTTGCGATACGGTGTATTCTTTTAAATTATTCAATGATACCCTTACCATGCTCAATATGGGCGGCAAATATCCCAACCAAAGATTCACCGTAGTGGTTACGGGCAAGGATATCCAATTAAATTTAGATAGCATAAAAGGCAAACATATCTGCGTAACCGGCGACCTGTCGTTGTATAACAACAAACCCGAAGTTTTAGTTTACAACCCCGATCAGTTAGTTTTTAAATAACCCTTTACTGTAACAATTTCACTTTAAATTAGTCATACCTTTATATAAAGATATCGCGTCATTGCCGCAATAACGTGATGGAAGAGGTTAGGGTTTGCAGCAGATATAATTTACCTGCTGCAAACTGCCAACCAAAAACTGCAAACTAAAAAAACTAAAAAAATGCGTTTCTTTCTCTGCTTCCTTTTCCCACCTGCTGCGGTTTTAACAACCGGGCGCATTGGCTCATTTATCCTCAGCATCATACTAACCATTTGTGGTTGGATCCCTGGTGTAATTTATGCCATACTGGTAACAAACGATTTTTACGAAAACCGCAGAAACCGCAGGATGATAAGAGCTGTCAGATCAAGTAGATAGGTAAATTTTTTATTGGGAATATTATACTTAAGGCTATGAAATTTAACAATGCCTTACTCTCACATTCGTTTTTTTAAAATTCTTTTTTTATCACGCAACTTTTGTAACTTAAAATACGTAAAATACACTATACTATAGCTATCTTAGCAGAGCCTTATTCTTTAAAGAATTTTGACTAATAACAAACTGATCACCATATCACCTAAGCCGAAAAATTGGAAAAACCTTTACTAAGACTCTTCCTCATAAGTTATGTGCTTTTTATAAGCATTCAAAGCGCAAAAGCCGCTACCCCTACACCTACTATAAACTGGACTGGAAATGGTACTAATGGTAGTTGGACCAATACCAGTAATTGGACCCCGGCCCGCGTTCCCGTATCTACTGATGTTGTAGGGATAGGGGTATCATATCAACTTACCAATAATAATAACATTCCTGTATTAAGTACAGCCGGCACTACCACAATAGCAGCCCTTGTGTTTGGGGGCTATTTTGATAGTGGCGATATATATTTTCCGGGGATAAGTGTAAGCACCGGTTGCATACTAAAGGTTACCGCCGATATCACTTTCATTGTTGATGGAAACCCGGGCAGCTTTAACTATGGTTCTCAAACTATTCCTTCTAACCAATATTATATCGAAGGCGCTGGTACTATACAGGCCGTCAATATGAATATTTTTGCAAATTATGGTGCAACATCAGCTTCAACTACCGAACAGTTGGTGCTCTCCTCTATAAATTCCCTCATTCTTTCAGGTAATATGAGTTTATCATCAGAGAATTACAAGCCCGGCGGAACTACTTACAACCAATATGCCACCTTTTTTCTTACCGCCGGAACAACCGAGATTGACGGCAGCATAATTACAGCAAATACAGTAAGTGGTACTACTACCTATCCAACTTCCGAAGTACAAATTAACCCAGCCAGTTCTGCCGGTGCAATACTTAAACTCGGCGGTGCAACTGCATTATCAGGTTTGTCGGCTTCGGGTACCAACATCATAGATGTAAATAACCAATATGCTACCACCAATTACTCGGGCACCAGCCAAACAGTTTATACATCTTCGGCGGCCAATGTTTCGGGGGGGGCGGGGGTGCCATATTATAACCTTATCCTATCCGGTAGTGGTACAGAAACTGTCGCTTCGGGTACACTAACCGTAGGCAATGATTTAACCACCTCGGCTACTACTAATTTTTCCGCTACTACCACTGCTAATATAACCGATGACTGGGTAACTTCTGGTAATGCAACACAAGGGGCATCTAATATCAACGTAAATAACGTTATGCAAATTAATGGCAATACGGTTACATGCGGCTCCGGAACATTAACTGTTACAGGCCAATACCAAAATAATAGTGGCACCTTACAATGCGGTGCAGGTAGCGTAATATTCAAAGGTGGTTATTTAAACAGTTCGGTTTTTATCCCAGGCACCGGAACTGTTTATTTTACCGGCACGCAAACCCTCGAAGATAATGGAACAACCGGCACTACTTTTAATAATGTAACTTTTAATGGTACAGGTACAACTACAGCTACTATCACTTCGGGGGGTACGAGTGCCCCCAACTTTGCCGTTTCAAGTACCGGTATACTTACCATGACCAGCCCTGCAAAACTTGTTGCGGGCCCAACTACCGCCGGCACCGCCGGGTATTTAACCTTAAATTCCAATGCAACTTCTTCAGCCGCTGTAGCTGCTTATGCTACAGGCAGCACATCAACTATTACCGGCAATGTAAACGTACAGCGTTATGTACCGGCTGGCACTATTGCCAATGGCAACCGCAACTACAGGCTTTTTTCATCTCCTGTAAACCAAAGCGGTTATAACAGTTTTTATTACCTTAGCAATAACTATACAGGTGTTACAACAGGTTTTTCGCCTATCTATTCAGGCACACCACTTACCAGTTTCAGTACTTTAGGCTTTACTGCAAAAACCGGTAATCCTACCATGTATTTGTATGACGGAACAGGGAATGCAGCGTTAAACAGCACTACTTATAACGGTGGCACCTTTAAAGGCCTTGCCAGCTTAGCATCAACCACTGGAATCAGTTATTTCAACAGCGACAATTATGCAACAGCACCAAGTACTGTTAGTAATGGCATCCCCCCCGGAAATGGCGTTATGGCATATTACATAGGTAATAATACCAGTGTAGCAAGCGCTAATTCAAATCCTACTACTTCAACCGTTACCGCTGTTGGCACTTTAAACCAGGGGCAAATAGCTGTGAAGATGTGGAAATCTAACTTAGCGGTTATTCCGGGCTCATCTACAGTAACCACGTATGCTTTAGTAGGTAATCCTTATCCATCAAGTATTAGTTGGAGTACGGAGCAATCAGCAACCAGCACCACGGGTATCTATCTTCAAGGTATGGCTACCGTGATCTATGAGTTTGATTACCGCACTAAAAACTATGGCACTTACGATCCCGCAGCGTCGCCGGTAGCAACGGGTAATGGCAGCAATATTATCACCAGTGGACAGGGTTTTTATGTGGTGCCAAAAACGACCAGCGCATCGACATTAACCTTTAATGAGAGCGCTAAAGCTACTGCTCAGCCAACCGTGTTGTTATTTAACTCCGCCGCTCCAACCGTTGCAAAACAATTGTTGAGCATTAAGCTGGCAAAGGATACCCTCAATACCGATAACATTTTTGTATTGTTTGAGCCTGCCTCGAAAAATGGGTTTGAACGTTTTTATGATGATGAACGTTTGAATGGCATCGGTAACATAGCAACACTGGGCAGCTATGCCAGCGACAGTACCGAACTGCTGGCGATCAACCGTATGCACAGCATCGATTCAACTACAAAGGTTAAATTATATGTTAATGTAGCTAATTCAACAGGCGTGGACACCCTGTCGGCAACAGGTTTTGACGTGCTTGACCAGCGTTATGATGTGTACCTGATCGATCATTTCAAAAAAGATTCGCTGCTGTTTAGTAAATATCCCAAATACCTGTTCAATATCAATAATTCCGATACCACGACTTTTGGCGCCAATCGTTTCGAAATTGTTTTTCATAAAAAAGCTGCTTTGGCCTACAGGCTCATCAGTTTTACCGGCGCAGTTGTTCCTGGTGGCATAAAGCTTAGCTGGACAACCCAAAACGAACAAAACCTTACCGGCTTTAATTTACAAAGGCTCGACGGCTCAAAGGTATTTATAGGCTTGGATAGCCTGCAAAGCAATGGCAGCGGCAGTTATAGTTATCTGGACAGATCGCCGCTTGCGGGCACCAATGTTTACCGCTTGCTGCAGGATGATGCTTTTAACGATATCAGCTTTAGTAATGTTATTTCTATAACCATTAATCCTTCAGGGTCGGCGGTTGAGCCTTTGTCCATCTATCCTAACCCTGTTACTACCATGCTTAATGTTAAAATAAATAGCGCTACCCTGCCTGATAAGGTGATATTAACTATTACCGACCTGGTAGGCAGAAAAATAATTACCCGTGAAACAAGTGCCAGTAATATTCAGCAGCCCGTTAGCAACTTGCTGACTGGTGATTATATTATCCAGATAGCGGATGATGCTAATAATATTATCGGCACTAAAAAGTTTATTAAACAATAGGATATTCAGATTTTTATAACTTGCGATAGATATGTGCCGTAAAATATTTTTAATCTTAAGTATAATTCTTTCCCCGCTGCTGTTATTAGCCGACCCGGGCGAGCCTTGTGGTGATAATGACCCTACCGGAATGAACCCCTGCCCCCTTGATACTTATGTGTGGGTATTAGCTATTGCTGCTTTAATATTGGGCGCAGTTTATCTTTATAAACAGCAAAAAGCCCAAAGCCGCACCTGATTTATGCCGTTTCCCATTAGCAAGATCAGGGATAATTAATAATCGGGTTATTAATTACTTTGTAGTGAAATTAATTCCACTAATTGGGGAATTAACACTTATTGGCTATCAAATATTTTTTATATATTATTTGTTATTTCAGACATCTATTTGCCAAAACTATGCGTATATAGCTTTGACTATCAAAATATTAGTTATTTTTATCCCAAATCAGCAAGCATAGCATAATTTTTGACGCATAACACCGATTAAACCCTAATACTTTGAAAACACAATTACTTTTTTTGCTGATACTATTTACATTTGGCTTTGGGGTTAGTAATGTTAGCGCAACAACTTACAATTGGACAGGTAGTGGAGCAACAAGCAATTGGGAAGATGCAGGAAATTGGGGGGGCGCCGGTTACCCTGGTTTTTTAGGCACTGCGGATGTTGCAATTATTGGCAAAAACGCGACTATAAATTATAATGGGATAGCCAATGCAATAACAACACTTACTATAAGTAATGGGTTTACTGTCAACATAAATATGACAACCCTCCCTAACCCAACATTAACTGTTAGCGGCAATATGAATGTTGGCACTTCGGCAACAGCCGTACTTAACTTTACTGGTACCGGTACAGTTACAGGAACCGCCGATGCTGTAAACATTTATGGTGGTACATTAACTACCGTTTCAACAGTACCCTTTACAGCAGCCAACATAACATTTAACAAACCCAACTGTACCGCTACGTTTAACGGTACCCTTACCTGTAGCGGCAATTTGTCAATACCAGCCTCCACCCCAAATATTACAGGCAATATTTTAACAACCAATGCAAGCGGTAATAAAATTGGTGGTGTGCAAATTCACTCCGGAGGTGCAATGACATGGAATGGTGGTACAAGCAGCGGTACAACAGTTAATGGTGCTTCAGAAGTTTACGCTAATAATACCAACGGGGGCGCATTGCTAACCATTGGTGCAAATAACACCATCAATTTTACTTCGGCTATGTCAGTTGACGGTAGTAATGGCTATTATGGCGTTTTAAATACAACGGGGAATCTTACCTATACAGGAGTAGGATTGTCAACGCAATACCCAAGCGCATCCGGGGCTTTTGCAACTATAGTTAATAATAACGGTGGTACAATGGCATTTACGGGAAGCAGTTCACTAAACCTCTCTAATGATATAGAGCTGTCCAATTCCGGAACCATAACCTTTGCGTCCGCATCAACTATGACAACCTCTAATCCATCTTATATTATTAATGGCACTACCGGAATAATAACGCTGAACGGAGCAAATATAAACCTGGCAGGCGGTGTGCCTGTAACCATTCAAAACTCCGGCCAGATCAATCTGAACTCCGGGGCCAAACTGTCTACAGGTAATAATAACGGCATCCTTATAACCAACAATGTAAATGCATCCATTAACCTTAGCGGCGCCTCTACTTTCAGTGCCGCCGGAGGGTCGGGTATTGATAATTTCGGGTTAATCAGTGCCATTGGCGGTTCAGCTATTACTACTACTAGCAATACTTTTTATTTTACTAACGAAGTAGGCGGCCAAATAAAGCTAAATGCCTCAACTTTATATCTCGTAGCTGGTGATTATATCAACAATTCTGGTTCTATAAGCGAAGTGTCGGGTTCAAGCATGACCTTTAACAATGGTTCATACATTAATAATCTTACTGCTGCCTGTACCTTCACTTGTACATCGTCAACAATAGATATTGAAGCTGGTGGTTATATTACCAACATTGGTACGGTTACTGTAAATAGCACAGGCACCAATTCCATCATCAAGTTAAACGGAAACCCTTCAACCCTTACCAATAATTATAACGGTGCATTTTCCATAACATCGGCAACTATAACCAGCGTTGCAGGCTCGGCAATAGTAAATACTGGCGGGCAGTTCAGTATAAATTCCTCTACTTTAACTAGTGCAGGTAATTCTACCAAAATAACAAATAACAACAATAGTTCTCCGTCATCGGTGGGGCAGTTTACGTTAGATAATAGCGCCCTTACATCCAATGGGGTGCTTAATATTGATAATTTCGGCACATTTACCGCGTATGATGGCACAACCATTAACTTTAGCTCTTCAGGTAATAATAACATCATCACCAATGAAAGTACGGGTACTTTTTATGCAGGCAAAACTTTAGGCTCGTCGTGTACGATCACTTTGGGTGCCAGTTCGGATAATATTACTAACAACAATATATTTTTCCTGGGTTCAACATCTGTAATTTATCCAAGTTCAACCAGTTGCTCTGTAAAGAATTCTTCGGGCACTTTTACATTACAATCTGATACGTATGGCTCAGCTACTATAGGCGCTGTGCCGAATGGCGCTAACCCCAATCCTTCATTGATCGGAACTTTTAATGTTGAACGTTACATACCTCCTGGCACTATTGCCAGTGGCAATCGCAACTACAGGCTTTTTTCATCGCCTGTAAACCAAAGCGGTTATACCAGCTTTCATTACCTGAGCTATAACGACCCAAGCGTTACAACAGGCAATTTACCTATGTATACAGGTACACCGCTTACTAATGCCACATCTTTAGGCTTTACCGCAAAAACAGGTAACCCTACCATCTATTTGTATGATCAAACAGGGACTGCCTCATTCAACAGCACTACTTATAACGGTGGCACCTTTAAAGGCCTTGCCAGCTTAACAACAACCAGTACGATCAGTTATTTCAACAGCGATAATTATTCAACAACAAGTACTGTTACCGGTAACGGCATTCCCCCCGGGAATGGCGTTATGGCATATTACATAGGTAATAATGCCAGCGTAGCAAGCACAAATTCAAATCCTACCACATCCACTCCTACTGCTGTAGGAACAATCAACCAAGGTCAAATACCTGTAAAACTTTGGAAAAACAATTCAGCAACACTTCTTGGTACCGGTTCAGGATACCAGTTAGTGGGCAACCCTTATCCATCAAGTATCGATTGGAGCAAGGAGCAATCAACAACCAGCACCACGGGTATCTATCTTCAAAATATGGCTACCGTGATCTATGAGTTTGATTACCGCACTAAAAACTATGGCACTTATGATCCCGCCGCTGTGCCGACAGCAACGGGTAATGGCAGCAATATTATCACCAGTGGACAGGGCTTTTATGTGGTGCCAAAAACGACCGGCACACCTACATTAACCTTTAATGAGAGCGCTAAAGCTACTGCTCAGCCAACCGTGTTGTTATTTAACTCCGCCGCTCCAACCGTTGCAAAACAATTGTTGAGCATTAAGCTGGCAAAGGATAC